>Ga0134094_1000362_pt1 | contig 56826 bp, 39 predicted proteins | sample 5_1taG_FD_94458 | JGI IMG/M metagenome (GOLD analysis project Ga0134094, IMG submission 94458) | Switchgrass degrading microbial communities from high solid loading bioreactors in New Hampshire, USA - 5_19_20_110_A1 metaG | ecosystem: Engineered > Bioreactor > Semi-continuous > Anaerobic >... | reverse complement strand
CTTACGCTCGCCCTTGACATCCTCCAACAGAGTGCATAAATGTAAAAATTATACAAAAATAAAGAAAGGAGAACCTAACTTAGAAAAGCTAAAAAATTGTCTTGACAAGTGGGGGCATTATATTTTTGCATATTCGATTCATAGACCTCATGTATCAGCCGCTTTATGCTCCTTGTAAGCACATCCAGGTCCTGCGAGAGCTGTGCTATTTCATCATTGCCTTTTACGGTTGGCGTGAAGTTAAAATCGCCACCGGCTATTCTGTGCATATCCCTACTAATGCTGCTTATTCTAGCGCTCATTGTATTGGAAAATAGAAATATAAGGGCTAATGCTACCGCCAAGCTCATACCTATGATAGAAAAACCCAGCCTTCTAGCTGGCGCTGTTTTAGCTTCTATATCTTTAATTGGGAACAATGAAACTATCTTATAGTCTCCGTTGTTGACGCTGGGCCTTATGCTTTTCACAATAGCTTCAAAACGCTCATCATTATATTTAACCTCCTGCGCTCCTAATGGTGTATCAGCAATGCTAGATATACCTACACTGCTGGCCATTTTCCCTATTAAAGCAGGGTCTTTCGCTGCTACTATGCGCTCTGCGTCATCTATGAGCATTATATCAAACGGCTCGTTTTCGAATATGGAATCCATATACCCGTTTTTTAAGCTTATAACCATAACAGCCAATGGCCCGTTGACAAAGCGATTTTTTAGTAAACTGGTTACACAAAGCGTATAGGTATCCTTGCTTTTATCGTATATGCTCTGCCACATTATCTGGCCGTTGTTTTTATAAACATTTTTATACCATTGGGATTGACTTATATCATTTGTTACCTTTAGAAAATAGCCGCTGTTTAATATAGAGGTGTTATAAACATATAGTTTGATATCTTGAAGTTGACTGTATAAAAGCAAATAGCTGTCCATAGCCTTGTATCTGCTATATGCATCTAGAATATCCTCCACTGAAGTATAATCCGCTGAAAGCATCATGGCCAGGTTATCATCACCTTGCAGCTGCAGTGTGATGTCCATAGCTGTATTAAATGTTTCGCTAAGCTTATTATATACGCTGTTCACATTGTCGGATGCCTCCTTAATAGCGGCATCCAAGGCCATATCTTTCATAGCATTTGTGAGTATCATTCCGACCAGCAGTACCGGCAACAGCACAACCAATGTATATGATATGAGAAGTTTGGTTTTTATCTTCACCTTGCATCTATCCATTCAAAAATAGTGTATAATAGCGATAAGCTATTATACACTATTTTTGAAGTTAGCTCAAAGCCCCATTATCATGAAACTGCAATTTGTAGTTTATATTAGCAAAAAACAAGCAGTTGCCTTTTCCCATTATAAAGGCAACTGCTACTACCTTGTGGCAGACGTTAAACACTAATTTACTATTTAAGCAACGGACAACCGCAGTGCGGGCAGTAATCATCGCTTATGCTGCACACTGCCGAGCATGCGTTGCATATGATATAGGTATCCTTGGATTTATCATATTTTTCATAAGAATTAAGCTTGCCGTGATGGCGCACTTTATCGCCAATGTTAAAATAATTGTAATATAGATCGTTGTTTTGCGTAGTCAGTTTGTGCTTTTTGCCGTTATCTTCCTTAAATTTTACAACATATTCGGTATAATAGGTATATGACCTATCCTTGCTGTTACTGTTAGAACGCCTTCTGCGCGCCGAGGTTTTGTCTACCACAGTACCGTCCCATGTCCTGCCTCTGCCTTTAGTTCCGCCTATCCACAAGGAAACTATAAGAAACATGGCCGCCAAAAATAATACTGTAAAAAGCGTCGTACCAGACGTTAAGTCTACTGATCCGAAATAACTGCCTATTATAGCCCCTAGTATAATAACTAACGCCATAACCACACCGAAGATTATAGTTACGCGCCTGCTCTTTTTAATATGCTCGTCGAATGCTGGGTCATCTATTTTGTTCGAGAAGCCTATGAGGGTTTCGTCAACAACATCGTTATCAAACTTCTCATCTTGTGGTGCTCCGCATGACGGGCACGTTTCTGAGTGGCTTGGCAACTTCGCGCCGCATTTTATGCAATACATATATCTCCACCCCTTTCGATTAACGTAATCATCCCATATTTATAATAAAACATATCATCTGGATTTTCTCTCACACGTTCAGGCTAATTCATCAAAAAAGGCCTTCACCTTTTAGGGTGAAAGCCTTTTTGATGAATATTTTATGCTTCCAACTCACGTTTTAGTTTCAGTAATTCCTCATCTTTTTCATAATCAACATAAATAGCAGCAGCTGCATCGGCATAAGCGCACTCCCCGTGCTGAGTAGCATCCATGCCCGCTTCCTCTTCTTCTTCGCTTGCCCTAAGTGGCATAAATACTGCTATAGCTTTGGCTATTATAAAAGTCGCTACAACTGCTAGCGCGACAGTAGCTGCTATGCTGATCAATTGGACGCTTAACTGAGATGGATTGCCAAAGAATAGGCCGTTGTTGCCCGCAGGATTTACAGCTTTTGAAGCAAAAAGACCAGTAGCTATAGAACCCCATATACCGCCTATGCCATGTATACCAAAAGCATCTAAAGCATCATCATAGCCGACTTTGGTTTTTATTACACTAACTGCGAAGTAACATATGGCGCCACCTATAAGGCCTATTATTATAGCTGCGGGTGCATTTACAAAACCCGCGGCTGGTGTTATGGCTACCAGGCCTGCTACCGCACCGCTCACTAAACCCAATATAGTTGGCTTACCATTGCGCAACCACTCTATTACAGTCCATGAAAGCGCTGCCGCGGCTGCTGATGTGTTAGTCGTCACAAAAGCATTAACAGCTAAGCCATTAGCACCCAATGCGCTTCCCGCATTGAAGCCGAACCAGCCAAACCATAATATTCCCGCTCCCAAAATAATCATTGGCATATTGTGAGGTGCTGAGTACGATGTATCGCGTTTGTTCCTTTCACCAACCAATATGGCAAGCACTAGTCCCGAAACGCCTGAGCTTATATGAACGACATTGCCGCCTGCGAAATCCAATGCTCCAAGATTTCTTAACCAGCCGCCATCTCCCCATACCCAATGTGCCAAAGGGTCATATACGAGAAACGCCCACATTATTGTAAAAGCAAGAAATGCTGGGAAACGCATACGCTCAGCAAATGCGCCAGTAATCAGCGCCGGGGTTATTATAGCAAACATCAATTGATAAATCATAAAAGCCTGTTGAGGAATAGTGGAAGCATAGCTCGGATTGGGCTCCATACCTACGCCGCGCAGTCCAGCCCACGACAGGTCACCGATGAGATGCGCATGGTCCGGCCCGAAAGCTAAACTATAACCTGCCAATACCCATTGTATGGATATGACAGCTATTATTATAAAGCTCTGCATTATAGTATTTAACACGTTTTTACGCTGTACCATGCCGCCATAAAAGAAAGCCAGGCCAGGTGTCATCAGCATTACCAGTGCAGCTGAAATAAGCACGAATGCTGTATCCCCGTTATTGACAGCGGTCGTGCCATCAGCTGCGAGTGCTGCGGCTGGCAGCATTAATAACAAGCCCAATAGCCATGCAGTTTTTGCCGTTTTCCTTATAAATTCTTTCATAGTTAATACCCCTCTCGTATATAAAATAAAAAAACGCTCTTGAAATAATGCGGGTAATATCCGCATCTTCAAGAGCGCCTTCGCTCACGTCCTAAGGCATCATTGCCTTATCACTATTTAATTTTGAATTAATTATACACCAATCTTGCAAAATATGCAAGTCGAAAATCCAAGCGTCTGTTAACACAGTTTTATCTTCAGCGTTTTTAGCTCATACGGTTTCATCTCTATTTCAAAAGCCCCATCGCTAATTGCTATCTTGCTGCCTTGTTCGCGCTCAAGAAGGTCGCATTCCACGGCGCTTTGCGCATCAAAGGCACAGCGCACCACCGCTTTGCTGCGCTTGCCCAGTGCTTCAAATACTCGCATTATCAAGTCATCGCTGTCCTCAGCTTTTTTTGCCGTGTCTATTATAACATTCTCAGCATCTGTCGACAGCATGGACGCGCAGGCCGGCAGCTCACCCATATGCGGTGCATCGGCGGCCGCCGTAAGCGGCGTATTGAGCTGCCAAGCCATTTTAACCGTGCCGCCTTCATTCCATGCGCCCTCGTGCGCATAAATCGAATACGTGAATTCGTGATGGCCCCTGTCAGCTTGAGGATCCGGCCACACCGGCGCCCTAAGGAGCGTTAGGCGCATGACGCTGTCCTTTATGTCATGCCCATACTTGCAGTCGTTTAAAATGCTCACCCCATAGCCGCCATCGGATAAGTCAGCCCATTTATGGCCGCACACTTCAAATTTTGCCCTGTCCCAGCTCGTGTTCCAATGAGTGGGCCGCTTTATTGCGCCGTAGTATATATCATAAGCAGCCTCATTGGCCCTTATGTCAACCGGAAAGGCCGCTTTAAGGAGCTTTCTGTCCTCATGCCACTCCACAGATGTCTTAAAGTCTACGCGTGCTATATCGCTGTATATGATCAAATCCTGCGATATGGTGGATTTGTTAAAGCGCTTTACTATCCTGAGCGTGCCTTGCACCGGCCCTGCCGATATGACATCGCATGACACCACATCGTCCACTTCCCACATTTTATCGCGATAATTTATGTCTATGTCCCAGGCTTCCCAATTAGCCGGCCTATCATCAAATATCTGAAGTACATTTCCACATTTGCCAGGCTGCAGTATTTGCCGGCCGTTTGTTTTGTCATAAAGCGATGTGATAAAGCCCTTCTCGTTTAAATCTATGGCAAAGAATTTATTCTCCAAATGGCCCTTCTCCACTATCATGCCGCTTGGCATGTCCTCGGCGCGTTCTTTTATGTGATACACCTTATAGCCCATGGATGGCACGTCATGCGCTGTAAATACGAGCCTGGCGCCATCGCCATCATCTATAAGCTGCGCGGGCAGCACTGCGCCATCAACATCCATTACTCCGTAGCATTTGCCGGCTTCGGCTACGACGCTCACCACATCGGTAAGCGGCCAGGACAACGGGTTGAACACGGTAACCGCTATGCCATCGCCTGTTGTATCAATATGCGCAAGCAGGCCTTTTATAGCTTCATCTTTTACGCTGTTTCCTATATTCATTATCTCGGCGTAGTCTTTTGCTGAATCCTCATATACCCTTGTTATGGATGAGCCTGGTATGATATCGTGGAACTGATTGGTCAGTATTTTCTTCCATCCATCGTTCAGCTTATCCTGAGGATAACTGCCGCCATATAACTTTGCGATGCTAGACAGCAGCTCAGCCTCACGGTATAATAGCTCTGATTTGCGGTTGTTGCGCTTATTTCTCGCCTGAGTTGTATAAGTGCCGCGATGCAGTTCGAAATAGAGCTCGCCATCCCATACCGGCAAATCTTCTAATTTATCTTTTAAACGCTCGAAATAGTCATCGGCCCTGCCCGTCGCGCATTTGGGCATGCCAGGCATGTCATGCAGGCGCTTGGCGTATTCGAGCATCTCTGCCGTCGGCCCACCGCCACCATCGCCAAAGCCAAATTGATATAAAAGCTCATCGGCTTTATCCTTTTGTCTGAAATTATCCCATGTCGCCTTTATCTCCGGCGCGTTCAGCATGCCGTTGTATCCGCCCGGCGACGGCGGGAAATACGAGAGTATCTCGCTGCCGTCGTTGCCGCGCCACGTGAATATGTCGTATGGAAATTTGTTTTCATATATCCACATTATTTTATTGGTAACGAAGTAATCATAGCCGCCTTTTTTGAGTATCTGCGGTAAAATCCAGTTAAAACCGAAAGTATCGGGAAGCCATGCGACCTTTGGCTCTATGCCGAATTCCTTCATAAAGAAGCGCTTGCCCAACAGTATCTGGCGGACAAAGGATTCGCCCGATATAAGGTTGCAGTCATGCTCTATCCATGTGCCGCCTGTCGGCTCCCAGCGCCCCTCCTTTATGCGCTCTTTTATCTGCTCGTACAGCTTGGGATAATACTTTTTTGTGTATTCAAATTGCTGCGCTTGGCTCTGTATGAAATAATACTCCGGATACTGCTCCATGAGGCGCAGCGCTGTGGAAAATGTGCGCCCGCACTTGCGCACGGTTTCCTTAAGCGGCCACAGCCATGCCGTATCTATATGTGAATGTCCGTTTAACAACAGCTTGCCGTTGCTGCTTGCATATTCCAACGCGCTCATGCCATCCCGAAGCGCTGCCTTGGCTTGCCTTATCTCATCATCGCTGTTACCGTTTAAAAGAAGGAGAGAGGCTTTTATCTTAGCAAACATCGCATCCTGAAGGTCTTGGTCAGCCTGCACCAAAGCCGAATCAAAGGCCGCCTTTAAATCATAATAATAATCATAAGCCAGCTCATTTATACAGCAAAGCTGGGCACCGCTGAATACATAAGGCTCAAATGGTAGCCCATTTAACTGCCTGCCTGCGTATTCGCCCCATTCCATGCCCGCTTCGATTAAAACATCGTATCGCGTACCACCCTCAGCGCACTCGGACAGAACCACTGCCCTGTGGTTTCTGTCGATGCCTTGATACGGTACATCGTTTACGGATAGCAGCGCCTCGCCCCCGCCAAGGTCGATCGTCAGCACAACCTTTTGAGCATTAAATTCATCAGGTATATGTATATTATTTCTAAACCAATATGTATGCTCCGGGCTGCACCACCTATCGCCGGCTTTTATGGGAAGCCAGTCGCTGTTCTCATAGCGGTATTCACCCGGCGCATCATGAAATCCTCTTTTATACTCCCACCCATCTACCGGCGTGCTTTTGAAGTAAATGAGCTTTTTAACCTCATCTATCCGGTCGCTTATCCACTTTTGCAGCAGTTCTTTTTGTAACATCGATTATTTACCTCCAAATTATTATTTATTCAAATTCGACGTATAAACTCGTCACATTATATGCTTCAATGTGAAGCGATACCTCATCGCCGCTAGTGATTATATCCATAGGCTCATCTATGGGCCTTTCGTTTATATCTACCGCATAAGCTTTTGCAACATTGCGGGAAAATTTAATCGTTACGGGCTCTTTTTTGCCTTCAGTCTCATAGAGGCGTATTATCAGCGCATCTCTGTTCTTTTTTTCTGGCATCTTAACAGCAGATATAGCCGCGCCGCTGCTTTGCAATTTCATAAAGCTTTTAGCAAGCGGCAAGTCGCCTTCATGCGCTATATCCGATACAAAATTCATAGGATGGTTGAATGAATACGACATATCTATGAGATTTTTATTTGAGCATGCCGATATAAGACATATAGCAAAGCTAAATCTGTGTATACCAAATTCCGGATATGGATCCGGATCAGCTGAACTTCTTATTAGCGTTATGGATATAGCGCCGTTATTACAGCGAAAGCCGTATTTTGAGTCAGTAACCAGCATTATAGAGCTATCGCTATCATCATTATTTACACCTACAGCAAAGCTGTTGCCTGGAACATCCATATCCATCCCCTGGCGTTCTACTATGCCAAACGGCACATCGTATTTATAGCATGAGCATTTATAAGAAAGTGGCAGATAAAACCCAAGTTGCGGTACGATATCGCGAGGTTTGCCAACCTCGTGCCAATCGCATTCCACATCATACTTTAACATATCACTGTTGCGGTCTAATGATACCGTTGCTTTAAGTTTGGAATCTCTAAAACTTATTTCGTATGTTATAGCTCGGCGCAAGAATTCGTCGGCATATTGTACTTTATTGACTTTAATATTTTGACATAATTCATTTATATTCATATAACGCCCTATAACCCAAGCCGTACCGCCATGTGTTGCGTCCTCTTCTATCAATCTGAATATGCCCGCCCGTCTACTGCTATCTATCATCTCTTTACCATTCGTTTTGTCTATAAGCGAAATTACAGCGGCATTTTGAGGATCAAATGTAACTTTCATCCTTTCATTTTCCAAAACAAACTCATGTGCCCGCTCTACTCTAGGATCAGATGGAAAATGTACCGAAATTCTATCGGCTTCTTTTTCGCTCATAATATACGTGGCATAACCACATGCAGGCACTATGGCATCAATTAGTACCCGTACATAGTTGTGGCCCCAATAAGCATTAAAGCCATGGTCTAATAGCTGATGGTTTATTGTATTGCCTTTATCATCTTTAAATATCATATTTCCTATATCGCCAGGCCAATCCCATACCGTAAGCTCTACAACTTCGCTTCGCATAAACATAGCCGGATTGAATATATGGAATATACGTGTCTTACCATAGCCGCGTTCGCCCTGCATGGCTTTAAAGTTCTCTATTCCGTAGCCAGCTCCAGCGCCTTCTGCTATGCTCTCTTTTAAGCACTCTTCTTGTGCGATAAGACCAGATGTATTTATCTTTTTTGAAATATCCCTCATTGCCATGCTACGGCGCGTATTAGCCACAGCCATTGTCTTTTGGAATAAGCCCATAGCGTATTCGCGCGCATCCGCCACGCATGATCCTGGTATTATGTCATGGAATTGGTTAAAGAGCACATTTTCCCACGCTTTAGCAAACTCTTGTGCAGAGTATCTAGATGCCGCACACAGAGCTGATACCGCATTAAATGCCTCGGCTTCATTAAGCGTTGCTTCCGCTACCCTGTTAGCCATTTTTATCCTGCTCTGTGAGGTATAGCAACCAGTAAATATAAAATTTAGCTCCCCTTTTACCTCTGGCAGTTTAGCAGCAGCCTTATCGGCTAGAGCAAAGAATTCTGCAAACGTACCAAACCGTATATTGGGAAACACGGGCCATTTATTCATATCTATTATGCGCTCTATATCGCGTCTAGTCGGACCACCGCCATGATCCCCTACTCCATATACCTTGAGCATGGTATTCATATCGTATTTTTTACAAAATTCAGGAACATACAGTGCCATTGAAGAATCTATCTGGCTGTTATACCAGAAAGGCTCGCGGTAAGCGATTACGGATTTGCCGGACGGTGCTATCCATTTATATAGCATATTATTTTCATAACCGCGGCAGTGATAATAATATCTTATGCCGCCTTTAGCAAGGATCTCCGGTATATTGACGCTATGGCCAAACGTGTCTGGCTCAAAGTCTATTTGCAACGAATCAGGATCAATATCTAGCAGTTCAGATAGATAGTTTTTCGTATAAAGGATATGTCTTGCCATGCTCTCTCCATTCGGCATGTTTTTATCGTTTTCCACCCATGTCGAAGCGGTTACCTCCCAGCGCCCCTCTTTTACTCGAGCCTTTATCTCATCGAGCATCTCAGGTGCATATTCTTCTACTATCTTATAAACCGACGCTTGTGATTGGGAAAATTTAAACTCCGAATACTCATTCATTAGATCCAGCATGGTACGAAATGTGTCAAGCGCAACTGCTACAGTTTCATCCCACCGCCACATCCAATTCATGTCGATGTGGGCATGAGCTACGCATATAACATTGAATGACTTAGCATCATTTGATAGCGCAGCTATCATGTTCTCGGCTTTTAATGCAGCGTCTTTTGTTATGGTGCCATCGGTTTCATAATTTTGGCATATGTATTCTATAGCAGCATCAACTGCATTGTCATATAAGCCACCCTTAATCTCCGATAGCTTAGCAGCATACTCCAATTCTGAAATTATTCTATTGCTCCAATACCACGAATTGAATAATAGGCCTGAAAGCGATGACTTGCGAAACTGTAAAACAACGTCTTCTGTCCAATAACCGGCCGGCATTTGCCTTTTAATATCATTTAGCTTGACTATAGCTTTATTCACAGCCAATCCCCCTCTTTTTAGATTTGATATATAAAAAATCTGAAATTTTATAGACCTGCTTTTTGCTCTTTTATATTAGCTACGCTTTCGCCAACAACTAGTTCCACGGGAATGATATTTTCTCTTGAATCACAATATCCATGCTCAATCATATCTATTACTGTTTTTGCAGCCATTCCCCCTATGTCATAAAAATTCTGGTTAATCGTGGCAAGCGGTATATCAAGATGCTCTAGTATTTCTACATTATCAAAACCCATTAGCGAAATATCCTCTGGAACGCGTACGCCCATATCCTGCAAAGTTTGATATATTGAGATCGCAATATAATCGTGCTCCGCAAATATAGCAGTTACTCCATCTTTTAAAAAATGCTTTAGCGTTTCAATGCTTTTTGCATCGGCTTTATTATTTTGGCACCTAAAGTCGAAACAAAACAAATTGGTATCTATCGGAACATTATGTTCTTTCAAAGCGCTGCAATAGCCAAAGAAACGCTCTCTTATACTGCTTATATCCTCTATAGGAAGCGTTGATATATAAGCTATGCGTTCATGCCCATTTTCTATAAGAAATGATGTCGCTTTATAGCCGCCATTGAAATTATCAGATACAACATATGATAACGGAAGTGATTGGAAACGCTTATCTATAGTTACTATAGGATAATTGTCTAAATACAGCAAATACAATATATCAAAATTATCTCTTCTGGTAGGATAAAAAATGGCACCGCTTATCTCATTGTTTTTGATCAAACCTTTTAAGGCTTCTCTTTCTTCATTAGAATCATTGTCAGTCGTATGAATAGTAAGATAATAACCATTTTTGCCAGCATAATTGGACGCACCGTTAATATATTCTATCAGCCTTCCCGACGGACCACTATATGGTAGTATAATGGAAATTATTTTATTAGAGCCTATGTGAATATTTGCAGAACGGCTAGATGATACAAAACTTCCCTTTCCCCTTTTTCTATCTATAAGTCCCTTTCTTTCAAGCTCTGCTAGCGCTCGTTGAGATGTTGTCCTGCTAACATTGTATAATTTTGCCAATTCTAATTCTGTAGGCAGCTTATCCCCCGGCTTTAAAATATTGCTTGAGATTTTATGCTCTAAATCCTCCATGATATGCATATATAAAGTTCTGTTCTCGTTTTCCATAAAGCTTATGCTCCATTTCTATTACACATATCTTTTATGGATAAAATATAGCATATTGATATATCAAAGTCAATAACTAATTTAACTTTTTTGCAATTCATAATTTGTAAAACTTCTCAGCATAAGCAATATAATGCTGGAATAGCTTATATATTTTCCAATATCGACATGAATGGAGTTAATCTTCTGCGAATTATAGGTTAATTGTAGGCTAATTAAAGCTGCTCGTAAGAGATGTCAAAAGGGCCTTGACTTTGATATATCAATTTGATATTATTCTGCTATAAAGATATGTCAATATATCGGTTCTTGGAAGGTGGGTTTTACGGGGAGCTATATCTTTCTTATGGATGTAGCTCCGCTTGTATTTTCCAGATAGTTTATTAATTCACCATACTTTTAAAAAGTCGAGTAACCGATGCCAAATTCAGGATTTATACACGGTTTTTATAATGCATGGGCGGAAAACCAAAATAGTTCTTAAAGGCCCTAGTAAAATTTTTGGCATTATTGTAGCCAACAGCTACAGCTATATCTTGAATTTTATTAGTATTATCGCTAAGCATTTCCATAGCCTTTTCCATTTTGACCTTTAATATATATTCTGAAAATGTCATGCCGGTTTCATCTTTAAATATTTTGCTAAAATGCGAATAACTTACGGAAACCATATTAGAAACCATAACCATATCTATGTCTCTAGATATGTTGTCGTGTATATACTTCTTAGCTTTATCACATATCGATTTATTGTTATGAGAGTTTTTCATGAGCGAAATCGCATCAACTATTTCTGTTTTTAGATATATTCTAATATCACTCATATGGTTGAAGTTATAAAAGTCATTATATTCTACATTATAATCGCTAATGCCTTGGCCTAATAAAATATTGTTTATATTATGCAATATGCTATCGTATGTCTTTTTCATATCTTCTAAGCTCATATCGTTCATATTATCCTGTGAAAATAATATATCTATCATTTCGTTTGCCTTTATTGCGTCATATGAAAGCAAATATTGATTAAATTTTGCAAAATAAACATCAAATTTTTTCTTTTCCCGTTTTATAGTGTTTATCTTATTGTATTCTATAATTTTATTGGCTCCATGTACTATTTTATACCTTAAAGCATGCCTTGCTTGTTTATAACTTAAATGAATATCATTTAAGTTTTGCACGATTTGGCCTAAGCCTGCAAAACATTCAGTTATGCTCATATTTGCTAGTTTATTTAAAATTTTGCCAAAACTCCTTATAATAGAATCATTATTCGTACTATCCTTCAAATTAAACAATACCACTATATCATTGCTAGCGTCTAAAAAAGTATAATAGTATAAATCATCAAATAGCAACTCAGAATCTTCTAAAGTTGACAGCATTGTACTAGTCGGCGTATTCTTAGTTGAGAGATCAAGCACATTTATCAAACCCACAGCAAAATTTCTGAATTTAAACGAAAATAACAGATTTTCTATTGAATCGCCGTTTAAATCATATGTCCCCATTATTATCTTGTTTAAATTATTTTCCAAGGTTAAACGCTTATATGCCTTCAATTTATTTTCTTCTTCAACTTGCTTCTCTTTTTCATTATCTATAATACGCGCTGTTTTTTCTAGGACATCTTTAAGCTCTTCTTTGCTTACAGGTTTCAGTAAGTAATCAACTGCTCCCAATTTAAATGCATCTTTAACGTATTCAAAATCGTTGTAGCCGCTTAATACTATATATTTTATGGCATTATCCATAGCTGAGGACTCTTTTATTATATCCAGGCCGCTTTTACCTGGCATTTTAATATCCGTCATAATTATATCTGGATTGTTCTTTTTTATGGCATTATATAAATAATATGGATTTGTTATAAAATTTATATCACGAACCCAATTAAACGAGATGCGTTCGATTAAAGCTTTTAAGCCCCTGCATATAATATCTTCATCATCAACGATCAGTATGCTGTGCATTGTTCATACCTCTAATCAATTATATATGGCAATTTTAATATTACGTTCGTATATTTATTTTGCACGCTTTCTAATTTTATCGCATATCTATTGCCATAAAATATTTTAAGCCTTTCATTTATATTATACAAACCTATATTTTTTTCTGCCGCTTTATTATAAAAAGGCCAAGAATTACTAAAATGTTCATTTAAAATATTTAAATATTCTGGTGGTATACCAGTACCATTATCGTGTATCATTAATTTTAAATCATTTTGCTCCACCTCAACGCTTAATAATATTTCTAATGGATTATTATCCTTCATCCCATGTTTTATGCTGTTCTCTATTATAGGTTGTAAAATAAATCTAAGGATTTTCGAATTAGCCAGCCTATTTGGTATATTAGCTTCAAAATGGATTTTATCGCCGTATCTTATTTTTTGTAAAGTAACATATTCTCTAATATACTCTACCTCATCTCGTAATGACACATATTTAGAATCAGTACTCATATTGTATCTTAGCATCTTGCCAAAGTATGCTATAGCATCGGCCATCTCATAGTTTCCATCAAGTTCAAGTCTCATGCGAAAAGTATCAATAGTATTATATATGAAATGAGGATTTATTTGATACTGCAAAGCTATTAATTGTGCATCTTTTTGCGAAGTTTCTTTTTTTATAATATCATCCATAAGATCATTTATTTTATCTATCAAAATATTAAAATCGCTAGCTAACTGGCCAATTTCATCTCTTCTATTTGTTGGTATTCGGACATCAAAATTTCCACTTGCTACTATACCCATTATTCTCGTTATCTGACCAAGACGTGCAAAAATCCTGTTGAACATATAATATGTGAATATCTCCAATAATATAACTCCTATAAGCGCAACTAAAATGCTGTAGCGGCTGGGCAATGATGAATTTTTAATTATATCCGAAATAGGCATAACATTCGCAATTTTTATGCTGCTTATTGGAGCGAAGCTAACGTAACTATACATCATGTTGTTTTTAACTAGATGATCCTTACCATCATTTATTAACATAGTAAATTCTTGAGAATATTGAGATGGATTTTCATAGTCAAGTGGATAAATGATATTGCCGCGCATATCTATTACATATGTTTCATAATCGCTGTCCTTAGACATAATAGGCGCAAAGATATCATCTGCTCTCATATCAATTACAACAACTCCCAAATATTTCTTATCAATAGATTCTATTTTTTTTATCATTCTAAATACCGTAGCACTATCGCTTATACTGCCATAGTTAATCTTATCGCTTTGAGCAGGGTAAAAGTACATCTCATTGTTGCCGGATGCTAAAAACTTTCTAAACCAATCTTGATTTTCTATGCATTTCTCTTTTAGAAAATGGCCATATTCTGGAATAACATCGTTATGAAAATATACATTTATTTGATATATATTAGCACCATTAAAATTTAATGCATAATTTATAGGGTTAGAAACAGTATCTATATAGTCGTTTAATTTCTCTGGTGCATAGTCTAGTCCATAAAGCAATAAATCTTGTATCTTTGAGTCAAATACAATATTATTGCTTATATCTTCAGCTAGCAAAATTTTTCGACTGATCTCGTCTTTTATCTGTATAAGCCTACTTCTTGTGCTTTGCGCCATTTCAGACTCAATATATCTGGTAGATTGATTATACGTATACATTCCTACTATAACTGTGGGTAATAATATAGCAAATACGTATGCTATAGTCATCTTTTTTATTAAACTCATATCAGCAAAATAAGATATGGTATGTTTAACATGTTCTTTTATATTGTTTGCAAGCTTACACATTTCGTCAATATATCACCTGTTCAATGAAAAACTAAATTTTTTACCGTCTGCTTTCTTTTGAGCTTGAAACTTAGCATTTGTAACGGCATATACTTTATCATAGCCCAGTTTCTTTATTTCCTCTATAGCTTCTTTATATATTCTTTCTACCCCTTCTTCCGAATCAGCCATTACCATATAACGCGTTTGCTCATTCCAATAGTCATCAATCCTTTGCTTAATTGCTGCTTCCGGGGTTCCTTTATCAGGCCATGTGTACATAGTCTCAGGCGTAAGAACAGCAAATTGCGAAAAATAATCATTTATAGCATTGAAATCTTTCTCCTCTTTTGGCAAACTATCAGCATCGAGCATTTTTTTATTAAAAAGCATTTGTCTTAAAGGAAAAAATGACTTTATACCATATACCTTATTAGCTAAATCCGGCTGATTAGAAAGCATCTCTAAATATCTATCCGTATAAATTACCTTATTATTTTTCAATTTATAGGTTTGCCCTTCTACTCCATACCAAGTTAACATTTGACCTTCATCGCTTGATAAAAAGGATAATAACCTAATGGCTTTATCTGGATAAGAGCAATTTTCAGTTATAAACGTCGACATCCACCCTGTACCTGCTTGATCAAAAATAGGCTGAGAACCATCCAAAGCATGAATAGGGCCAACTGGAACATATATAATACCATCCTTATTAGCAGCTATTAATGGTTGATATATGTCATCCATGTTACCAATATATGCAAAGCACGAGCCGTCTTTTATTCTGTTGCCTGGCCAAACAGTAAAGGTATCCTTATCTATTAAATTAGTCCGCCATAATTTATTCAAGAATTTATATATTTCAACATACTTGTCGCTCATAATAAAATCTTGCCAACTTCCATCTGCTTTTTCCCATGGAATACCCCACATTCTGGCAAGAACCCAGTCATTCCATTGAATACACAATGGAATGATCTGGCTATCACCATTTTGTATTTTAGCATTTTTAACTTTTGTTAAAGCAGCAATAGTCCCTTCCTGAGTATAAAAATCAGATGGTTTTATACCTAAATCTGTCATTATGTCCTTCCGTGCAATTATTCCATTTGCATTATCAATCTTATAACCTTTTGGCATCCTCTCTGGTGCAATAAAATCATTTACTATTGCATACCATTCGCCATCCTGTTGCACAAGCCACTTTATCATGCTCTGAGGTATAATATTCAAAAGATCAGGTGCATATTTTTTAGAAAGATCTTCTAAGGATAAAAAATAGCCCCCTTTAATCATTTGATTTCTAATTCCATCCCAATTATTAATGGTAACTATATCCGGCAATTCATCAGATACGGCCATTGCTGTCAGCTTAGTATCCCCATCGCCCGTTGGTGTTATTACATTTATCTTAACGCCGGTTTTTTCAGTAACAACTCTATCAAATAAAGTAGCATTTACATCCCATTTCTTGTTATACCAGTTTTCATTTATATACCAGTCAAGCGTTATAGTTTCTGAATTGCTGATATTCTTATCACTATTAATTGGCCCTTTATTTTCCGTTCCATCATTATGTTTATAATAACCACATGCCGATAGTAATAAAGCAATACATACGACAATATAAAGGCACTTTTTTAGCGTAATAATATGACTCAATCCTCCACATATTTTCTTATATCTATTAATATATTTTATCACATAATAATTAACTATCAATAGCTTCATATCGCTTATCTACAATTCGTAATTTACATTATAGCTTTGTATTGCTTACAGACGAAGTTTTTATAAATCACGAAACGCAATTATTCTCCAGTTATACCAGTGCGATCGATGCTCTCAACAAATTGTTTTTGTAATATAAGATAAAATATAATAAGCGGTATTATAGTTAATAAAGTACCTGCCATCCTAATGCTTTCATTCAATGCGTTTACTGTACTGCCATCGCTAGTTGGATATAAACGGCTATATGAATCTACGAACGCCTGAAGCTTCATTGGCAAAGTTTGTATAACCCGTCCGAAAAAAATGCCTGATAAATATGTCTCGTTCCAATACCACACAAAAGAGAATATCAATGATACAACTATAGATGGTATTGACATTGGCAAAGCTATTCTCAAGAAAATAGTCCATGTATTAGCTCCATCTATTTGCGCTGCTTCATCCATTGATTTTGGATAAGAATGGAAAAATTGATAAAATATAAGCACAAAAATTGTACTCCTTATACCTTGCCCTAACAACGCTGGCAACAATGACGGTAACGGCGTATTTATCATACCATATGCATTAAACATTATATATTTAGGTATCATAGTTACTTGCGCAGGTAGTAAAAATGAAAAAATAAGCATTGCAAACCATAAGCCTTTTAATGGGAATTCCATTCGCGCAAATCCATAGCCGATCAAAGCACAAGAAATAGTTTGAAAGATCGCCGGTAATCCCGCCATGGCAAGTGAAGCTAGCAATGATTTACCGTAGTCTAATACCTTGAGCGCAATTGCAAAGTTCCCAAAATATAAAGATGTTGGTATCCATTTAACAGTTGGATTTACTAGATCCTCCATATCCATAAGGCTAGTTGTAACCATGAAAATTATAGGATATAAATATACAAATCCGAGTATTAATAATAAAACATATATTATTCCCTTTTGGGCATAACTAAAAATTAATCTCTTCATGACTCACTCCTCCTATCTCTTAATATAAGAAATGCTATGCCTAAAATAACGAAAATAATCAAGCAATATGTCCATGACATCGCTGAAGAATAACTATATACATTGCCTGTTTTGAACATATTCGATGCAATTTCTACATTTATTTTATTGTTTGGGAATGTCGCAACATCTACAATGGTGTATATAGCATTTATAAGTGCTAAAGGCATTAAATCCGGCAGTATAATTTTCCAAAATATTTCCCATGATGATGCCCCATCTATTTGAGCAGCCTCATATAAAGCCTTATCTATTTTTTGTATTCCAGCAAGGAAAATCAATATTTGTACGCCAGAAAACCATAGTATTGTAACCATATTGTCAAAAACATATATTATCGGTGATCCAATATTAAGCGGCAGCGTTTTAAATATCTGATATATACTATATCTTGTGGGTTCAATTATGTTTATCGCCTTATTGTTAATAAGTTCCGACATAACTGGTCCACTTATTATGATAACCGGTAAAAAATATATTGCTCTAAATACAGATCTGCCTTTAAATTGACTGTTCAGCATCAAAGCTATCAATAAAGCAGCCACTATTATAAGCGGCGTAGATAATCCAACAAAAATTACGGTATCTATCAATGCTGGAACAAATTCAATATCTTTCGTAAAAATATCAATATAATTGCTAAGCCCATTCCATTGTGCTGTTATGCCTTGCGGCGTTATATTCACTTTACTTAAACTAAGATATAGTGAATAAAAAAACGGAAATGCTGTAAACAAGAAAAATCCTATAAGCCACGGGCTTATAAATAAGTAACCTTCTATTGCATTGCGTTTGCGCAAAGTAAGCCTTTTTTTGTTTCCAGCCTTTGCATTATCCATCAAAGTTATCGCCCCTTAATTACAGAATATCCGAGTGAAGGAACAACTATATTATCTAAATAATTATAATTATCATTAGTATAATTGATTATTATAGAAACACCGCCATCGTAATCAACTTTCACTATGCCGATCTGCAATACTTCTCTATTGATCATATGCATCCCTTCTACCGCAGATAAAGCAGTGTTAATTTCTTTATATGAGCTTATTATATTATCTATCCAATCTTTATAATATGTCGAATATAAATCAGTCAAATTAGTATATTTTAATTCATTATTAGGGACACCGCTTAATATGAAAGCTGGATATGCCCCATATTCTATTAACCGTAATATATCTGTCTGTGAATAAAATCCCATATTTATATACGGTGCATAGTAATCCACATTTCCTTTTAACACCATTTGCATAAATGGCACTGTATCGGTTTCAAACAAATATTGGCTATTAACCATAGGCACATTAAACATCTCATTAGCATATTCCCAAAGATATTGATTAGGCCTGTATAAAGCTAAATTATCGAGTTGATCATTACAATTTTTTATTGATTCCGAAAAAGCCTTCAGAGCTTGACTGCGCGTTAGCACATTACCTCTCTGATTTTCTGCATATAATTTCGAACCTACCATATCCAAAGCCATATTCGGCATATTATTTTGGTTATAAAGTTTCACCTTATCATTTATATACTTAGCCACTAAGTTAGCTTTTATATAGTAGGTATCCTTTAGCCATATATTAGGATTATCCCTTTCAACGTCTATTAATGCCTGAGAAAGCGAGTGCCCTGCTTCATTGCCTAAATCTAGTTGATACTCGGTAGCTGTTACAGGATTTTCATAATAATAAAACCTGCCGCCATTTCCACTTATATAATGCGATAAAATCATAAAATCATTTTTTGTGCCCAACGATGGTTCAAAAGAAAATGCTGACGGCTTAGAGCCATTAATCCCACCTTTTTGCCATCCTTTCATAACCAAGGATATATTTTTAATGCCATTGCTTGTTAAATATTCGGCTAGCGATTTAGTTTGGTCAATTCCTGTAATTTTCAAAACATTATTAAAAATAAATCCTCTTTCTATATCGCTGCCTAATATATCAAGTTCTAAGGGAATACTGCTATCCTTTCTTTCGTTTTTGTTTAGCAAACCTTGGGCCTTTAAAATATTTTTATAAAGATCGGCCATGCCGACATAATCAGCTTTATCTCCAGTCAAAAAATAATATGTTATACTGGCGTTGAATACATTTTTGTCTTTTTGTACAACTTGAACGCCTGCGCCACTTCTGCTTGTAGGCTGTAAATATTTCTGCCTGTATATAAATTTAGCGCTCGCCCAGTTATAATTTGTAAGTATGCCACTTGTAGTAGCAGTTATGGAGGCATATTCTGCTCCATCTGTAACATACGCGAAAATTGCATTTTGTTTCACGCCTTGGACTATCCCAAACACAGGCATCAGGATCGACGGTTCCTCTGTCATAAAATCATTTGGCCTCGTTGCTTTTAAATCATTGACCTCATACAGCTTATCTATACCGTAATCTTTACCATATATGCGTTTATCAAAATTAATTAAATATTTAAATGGTTTACCAAACCGTATTAAAGCCCCTGGTCCATCAGGCACAAATATATAGCCATTTATTTCATCCTGTCTAGTTGAACCTAAAAATGGCATAAAATACACTGCAGCTAACGAGTAAGTACCGCTCTCTTTTATGCTATTATAATCCAGATTAAAGCGTATAGAATCTTCTTCAAGCACCATAGTAAAATCAAAGCTTATTCCAAGCTCTTTAAAATTAACTAAATATTTCAGGCTATTGCCATTCAAAGTATAACTTTTTTCTACTTGTTTATCAGCTATACTTGTTTTTCTTTCTATACCTTTTTTATCAAAATAATCAATAGTCAAAAGTGAATTACCAACGCCAGACCACATTGTATTCATATCCTCTGGCTTTTCAGATGGTAAGCCTCCCCAAATATATCCACTCGACTTATCAACAATTCTGATAGAAGCATTTTCATCTCTATGCCAAACTTCCAAACGTTGGTTAGACATAATCTTGTTATAGCCTTTCAAATTCAAGTGATTAGCTATATTGCTTATATTTTGTTCAGGCATAGTGTAACGGTTAGAAGCTACCGACATCGTTTCTGATATTGTTTCTGACGATGGCGCTTGACTTTCTGTCAGCACCTTATTATTCTGTAATTGAGCAAGAGCAGTCGCGAAACATGATAACAGTAATATTGTTGCTATAACAATAGACAATACTTTTTTATTCAAGACGATATAACGCCTCCTTTATAAAGGTATACAAAAAGTTCACAGCCTCGTCACCAAGCATATACAGTATAGAGAACGCGATGACTACTATAAACATTAAGAATAAAGTGAGTAAAATATTTTTTATGGTTCCGCTAACGCTATAATCGTGAATCTCTTTAGTCCCTATAAATAACATTATGCTGCACCATGTTAAAATTATTACGTTTGAAAACTGTATTACAAAAGCCTCATTTAGAGTAAGCACATATGATAAGGCCACCACAACGGGCATAAATATTATCATAGGTGACATAGCATATGCAGTTGCATTGTATACATCTTTTAAACGTCCTTCGCCTTCGTTAATAGAACTCACTAAGTAATTAGAAAATACCCAGAGAATAATAGGTACAGCAAAAAGCATTATTACATATATATAAGACGTATCACGCGGATCATGAGTGCTAAACATAAATCCCATGAATAAATAGCTGAGCACAAACACCAATAGTCCTAAAATATATAATATTGTAGCAGCAACAGTAGAACCCTTCTCATCATGTCTTATATAATAAAAGCTATCAATAGGATGTTTTATAAAGTTAAACATATATCCTATATCATTTATAATTTTGATATCTACAATTGACTTATTTACGTTACGGACGAAATCAAATATTCTATAACGTTTATCCAAAGCCTTAGCTATATGCCATACAAGCCAAAGCAAGGCACAAAGTATCAATATATTGCCAATGTTATTTTGTAACCATGTATTTCTTATCTCCCAATAAGCATCAGAGTAATCAATTTTATTGTTGGCCTTCTTAAAATACTCTGAAGCTTTATAATAATCTCCTGTTTGAAAATACGCCTTCCCTATGCCGTTATTAGCTATTTGGGATCTGCTATTTAGCTTCAATATTTGATCCCATAGTTGGGCACTCTCAACATATCTGCCATTTTCAAATAAGTTTAAAGCTTTATGCGTCATAGAGGCAAAAGCAGTTGGAGAAAACACATGAACGATGGCACGCTCTTTATCGAGCACATAAACATTTTCGTTATTATCTACAGCTATACCCGATGCTACAGTAAATAGGCCGTTTCGTTCAGTAGATATAGCCATGCCGCCAAACGAAAAAATAAGGTTGCCTTCTGAATCATATTCATATATTAGACCTGTTTCGGTCACAGCGTATATTTGATTATAATTCCCTATAGTTAAATCAACGAAGTTTTGCTCGTCAACCATTTTTGATGCGTTTTTTAATATATTTTTACCTGAAACGCTATGCTTTTTTATTGCATCGCCTTTTACCGACTGTGTTATAGTATATACAAGCCCTTTTTCATCTATTGCTACATTATAAAATGTCTGTGGTATCTTATGAAATAGTTGCGCCTGCTGAGCTTCGGTAAAGAAAATATTCCTTATAACGTCTAAAGGCGTAACGCTTATTCTATTAGCGCCAAAATATCCTAAAAAATCACCCTCTTCGCTTAATTGTATAATGCCATCATACGAACCTTCACTAACAATATAGATGTTTTTCTTTTTATCTACTACAACCTTTTTAGGATTAAAATTTGCTTTAATCCCGAAGATTATGGATGTCGGACGCTTATAACGTTTTAATAATGTGCCATTTGGAGAAAACCGCAAAACTTCTTTTAGGCCATAATCTGCCACCCATATGTCATTGTCATCGTCAACATATATGCCCGTGGGTGAATTTAAACTATTTTCTCCAAATGAAGAAAAAATACCTGTTCTTTTATTTAATATAACGATTCGGCTGTTACCCGAATCTGCTATATAAATGTTATCACCTTTAATACATATATCTTCTGGTTTTTTTAAGCCAGCATCTTTAAATAATATAGTGCTAACCAGATATGCATCTTGAGTCCGAACCCATTGGCCGTCTTCTGATATAGTATATGTGTAGGCAGTAGCATTCTCATTATCAGCTCTAGCCGATGAGATTGGAGTAAAAAACATTAATATTATAACTGCCGATAATATAAAGATTAGGTTATACTTATGCAATTTCATGGCTTATCTTCCTTTTCCTTTATATCAATCACTTGATGCCCGAATATGCCATAGTATTCATTACTCGGGACTGGAGTATTATGAAAAGTATAAGGTTAGGCAAAAACATTATAAGCGACGCGGCAGCTTGCATCCCTTGTCCAGCAACAGTGTTCCCACTTGAAGCAGCTAAGGTATTCATATAAAAGGCAAATGTCTTGAGTGATTCGTCATTTATAAATAAAGAAGATGGTTCTAAATTATTCCACGCACTTTGAAATGCCAATATAGCGACTGTTGATAATGCGGGCCTTATAATTGGCATAACTATCTTTATCAATATATAATAATCTGAAGCGCCATCTATCTGCGCAGCTTCTATAAGCGAATCCGGAACCTGATCAATAAACTGTTTAACCAGAAACAAGCCAACCGGCATTGCCAATAATGGCAGTATGTGCGACCAAAAGCTGTCTATAAGACCTATATTAACAATTACAAGATATCTAGGTATGCTCACTGCTATAGGCACAAACATTAGCGCAAGGGTATTTATCGTAAAGAGTGTATCTTTACCCTTAAATCGTTTTTTTGATAAAACGTAGCCAGCAGAAGCCGAAACCCAAACCGTTAACAATACAGCAACTATAGTTGTAACTATGCTGTTGAAAAGATAGCGCGAAGCGGGTATATTAGAGGATCCCGCCACATCGAAAAGCTTTTTGAAATTATCCAAAGTAGGCCTAGTGGTAAAAAAGCGAGGCGGATAAGCAAATAGTTCATCTATCGGCTTAAAAGCATGAAATATTATAAACAAAATGGGCAATGCCATAAAAGCCGAAATGGGCAATAATATTGCATAGAATTTTATTTGGCTTTTATCAAACTTTTCCGGGTTTATGCCTATTGATTTAACATTAGCCATAACAAATCACCTCAATCATTCTCTCCAAATAAGCTCCAAGAAACCCTAGACGCTATCCAAATAATAGCTAATAATACAACTGATGCCGCAGCGGCATAGCCCATCTCATATCTTATAAAACCGTAATCTTCTATATGGTTGACTATTAACTGCGCCGCATATTCCGGCGTAGGATTAGAGCCGGATAGCGCCACTCCTATGCCGCTAGTACTAAACGTATTTACTATGGCCATTACTGCTCCAAAAAGCATTTGAGGTTTCATGGAAGGGATAGTCACATATATTATTTCTTGAAACCTATTGCTCACACCGTCTATATATGCTGCCTCATATAATTCCTCGTTTACATTTAACACACCTGCTAGCATAGCCAAAAAACCAACTCCCATACTGCTCCACAAAGCAACTATAATGACCACTGCCATGAGATAGTTAGGCGATTGAAGCCACTGCACTGGCTCGGCTATTACGCCAAGCTCCATTAAAATGCTGTTTAAATATCCCATTTGATTGCCACTAAATATAACACTCCATACAGTGTTCATAATCACGCCAGCCGTCATAGACGGAGAATATATGATTATTGCAAGTATGGTCCGCGGTACTTTGGTCAATTGTGCGAGCATCCAAGCCAATAAAAATGACAATATATAGCCACCAGGACCGACTATAAGCGCATATTCAATAGTATTCGGTAAAACTTTTTGCATAAACACTGTATCTTGCGTAAGCAAAGATACATAGTTTTTAAGACCTATAAATTTTGGAAACTGTATAGCATCAAATTGAGTAAATGACAAAATTATAGCGCCGGCAATAGGTACCAAAATGAAAAGGGAAAAAAACACTATATAGGGCGCTAATAATATCCAATTAGACTGCCTGATAAAAAAATTATCTTTGCTTTTCATTATTTATCCCCGCTATCATAGATTTTATATCGTTAACATTTGGCATATGGTATGGTTTTATCACTTTACCATTTTTTGTATAGCCAAATTCATCTAATTTACGCATTATTTCTCTATTAGATGTAACGGCTGCCTTATCCAACGCTATTCTTGTGCTTTCCCCATCCATAACAACGCTAGTCCAAGCATTGCTTATTTCTCGTTCCACCATGTATTCAGCTGGATGTTTAGGAACTTCTTTTATCCATTTCCACTGTTCCAATATAACTTTTTTGTGGTTGTCTGGAAATGGCAATTCTTCAAATGCTGACATATTAGCAGTATTCCACATATATTCCGGGCCATACCTTGTTTGCATATTGTAAGCATATGTTACTTGTGTATCTTTAGAAAGCCACCATTTTAACAAAGTCCAAGCTTCTTGCTTTTTATTAGTGCTGGAAAAAATAACATCAGCTCTATCGCTTCCAACTTGATATCTCAGTATGTTACCATTTTTATCCTCTACGCCAGGCGATAAAGCTATATCCCACTTATCGGCAATCTCTGGAGCAGCATTCATCAGCATTACGTAAGTACTAAAATTTGAAACACCTATAGGTATTCTCCCGTATCTAAAATCATTGTAAAAATTAGGTACATTTTGGGCCAAGCTATATACATTAAATAACTCCGTCATCAAATTAAATCCATTTAATGAATCCTCTTGATTAAAAGCTACTTTTAATCCATCATCAGTGTAAATACTTCCACCATTTTGAAATATAAAAGGTACCGTAGTATATAGTGGCTTTAAACCTGACCAACCAGCCATCGGAACATAGAAATTCATTGAATTCCTTTGAAGCTCGGGCATCATTTCTTCAACATCTTTCCATGTTTGTGGCACCGATAGATGGAGTTTGTCTAATATATCTTTTCTATAAAATAAAACATAAAAATCCTGTGTTTCAGTCACGCCATATATCTTTCCATCTATATAAAAGGGGATCAGGGTTTCCAAATTATAATCGCGACTTATATATGGCAAAAAATCATCAAATTCAGTCAAGTCAAGCGCTGCACCTCTCAAGCCCAGATTAAACGGTATATAATTACTTATACCCATTGCTATATCAGGAGCTATTCTGGCTGCACTGGCTAAAATGAGCTTTTGCTCATCAGGCATGACAGAAAATTTAACATTTATACCACTTTTAGGTGTAAAGTCAGTATCTGCCATTTGCTGCAGCATTTCCACATATTGAATTGGCCGATTCACCCAAACCGATAATTCATCCGAAACTTCTTTGCTGCTTACCGAGTATGCCTTGCTTTGGGGCATAAATGAGAATACGAATCTTTTTATGCTTTCATACAGTGATTTTGTCGGATTTATTTTAATACTAGGCAGGCTCGGTTTAGCAGATATATATATGCAATCCATGCTCATTGGCTGCTCAGATATCGTATTTATTACATCTCCTAATAATTGGGCAGCAGATCCTGAACCTTCATTTAATTTTGTTAAGTGTGCAGGAATAGTATCTGGATGCTTAGCTAACTCTCTTAAATTAGATGCAGCTAATTTAATATTAATTGCGCATACTGCTTCTTCGTTTGCCAAAGAGCCAAGATCGCTATATACCTTGTCTAGTTCATCCGCCCACTTATTAAGCCTAGTTGTAATATCAGGCATATATTGATTTATATCCCAGGTACGCTTTGCATCTTGTGCACTGCCTACAAGCTTATTTAAGTCAATGCCAGTATCGTTAATTTCATTCATTATCGATTTTAATTCTATGGCATAGCTGTTTAGGGGTTCTGCATTGACTGTCATAGATATCGAATGCTCACCTTTTTTTAACCAGATACCAAATGGCTGATCATTTGCACCTGCAAATAGCATATTCCTATATTCTAGTCCCGTATATGGGAACGCAAAATGATTCATTTCAGAAAATAAAGTTAGGCCGTCTATTTGTAAATCTCTGAAAACAGGTAAACCTTCTTTAAAGCTTTGAGAGTACCTAAAGCCTATATAATATATACCATCTTGCGGCACATTAAATGTCCACAGCACTTTATCGCCCGCGTTTTTCCAGGAAGCACCATCTATTATGTTTAGCAGCTTTTTAGTTGTATCATATGGCGTAAGCGACATGTTCTGCTTATTACCAGGCCGTATGAATGGATCAGACTTAGCGGCATAATCCTCTGCTTGCACTATGACCGTGTCAGATGTTGAAATATTACTATTTATTTTTGCTGCATATTCCTTGTAAGCAGGTATTTGATTGTACTTAATTAAGTAAACTTTAGACAATATTATAGGTTGCGTGTTGTTATGCAGTTTAATGTTAAGCTGGCCTCTCTTCAAATAAAAAATATATGGATCTTTTGAGAGACTGCTAAAATCGGTTACGTACTCAACATGCATTTGATCATACATTTGCTGTTGAGGTACTACTTCGTTACCATATCTATCTTTCGGAAAATTTTTAGTTTGATCTTCCCAGATAGCTTGCACAGGTACTATTAGATTATCGTTATTCCATGATAATGTTATTGTATTCTTTAAGACCTTATTAGATGCTACCTTATATTCCAACGCGATCAAATATTTGCCATCATCAGGTATTCCCATCTGTATATCTATTTTGCCATCAACTGGAATCATTAAACCTTCAATAGTACTTTCGAAACCATTTTTATTCAATATATTAAAATCTGGTTCTTTATAAACCGAAATAATATAATCGTCGTTAATACTTTGCCATTGGCTGCTTAAATCCTTTGCCAATTTAGCAGCGCTAGCTGAAGATGACATAGGCATATAACTTAATAAAATAAATATAATAACCGTATATATAGCAAGCTTCTTAAATGTCATCACTCTTAACCCTCTCAAGTCTATAGTGAGTTGAGTTGCCTAACATAAATTATTAGGCAACTCAAAATCGTATTATTATTGTCAATTTGTACTATTGAAATTTTGCTGCACTTTGGCTAATTGTGCATCGAAAGCCTGACGTGCCTTCGCTAGAGCATCATTTGCCTTTTGCTCGAGCTCTGGTGCTACTGCTGCAGCATCAGCTTTACCTTGCCTTACATTTTCACATTCTGGATTTATTATATCATTCATCACTTTATCCCAATCCGGTACTATTTTATAGTAGTCAGCCCTAAAGCCCTTATCAACATTATCAAACATATATTTAACGCCTTCTGGTACATAATCCAATGCTTTAAATGCAGATACTACTTCTGGATCATTGCTGACTGGTATAAAGAAATCAGGCGCTGCTTTACCATCAGCATCAACTTTATTTTTCAATATATCAAGTCTTGTCAGTATCCCTTTTGTTCCATAAGAGCGCCACTTGAGAAGCTCAAAAGCCGCTTGTGGATTTTTTGCTGTTGACATCATAAAAGCATGGTCAGCATGAACGGCTTCTTTATAGCCAACAGCGGGATCTTGGGGTAATGGATATAAATCATATCTGTAGTTCATTGTTCTTATCCATGATAAATCCCATGTGCCATGAAAGCCCATAAGCACTTTACCTTCTCTTAATGCATCAGCATCTTTACCAAATTTCTTCTGATAATCATCCTCTTTGCCAGCTTTGCGCAATTCATCATTTTTCAGATCATCTGATACCAAGCCAGGTATTGCTTTTAGTTCTTTTTGTAAGTTAATAGCTTTTACCCAACTTCCCTCTGTAAATTTAAATTTGCCGTCTGTGGGGTCATATGCCATTTCATGAAGCTTTTTGCTCATAACACCTGACATTACATCGTCAAATCCCGACAGGTGATTTATGCCAGAATATTCATCCGTTGTAGCTTTAACCAAATCATTCTTAAATTCATCTATAGTCCAAGTATATGATGGAACATCAAGGTTCAGCTGTTCAAGCAGGTCAAGATTTATCATTACTCCGCTAAATTGATAATTTGTGGGTACTGCATACGTTTTCCCGCCAAATTTGTAACTATTCATCAATGCCGCATTTACATTCTTTATTTCATCGTCTTTCGCTAAAAATTCGTCCAATGGATAAACCCAGCCTTGCGATATCGGATAGTTCAAATTTTCCCAACCGTACGTTACATCGGGAAGCGTCTTTGAAGCTGCCTGTGTGCTCAAGTATTCATTTAAGTCGCCATCAAAACCTACAACCTGCACGGTTATATTAGGATATACCTTATTAAATTCTTCCACCATCTTTTTTTCGGTTTCCATATCATAATTGCGCACAGCATAAACTACAGTACCTGTAATATTAGTAGATGTATCTTGTCCAGCAGCTGGAGTTTGATTATTTTGATTGGCTGTATCTTGAGAATTGTTAGCGGTGCTTGAATTGCTATTACCGCATCCAATCAAAGCTAACATGCAAAGGACTAATACCAATGCTAAAACCGATTTTAATCTGTTCTTCATTTACAACTCCTCCAAATTTCAAATATTTTCTTTATATGAATTATACGGTTTTTTATAAGGCATTTGGGTATCATTTTTTATGAAATAGTATCATTTTTTATTAACTTTGTGTCTATCCTTTACATATAGTTGCCCCTCTTATATAATTGGCAATGTGGTTGATTTTGTAATTATAAAGGAGTGATATAAATGGATACCAAAACTGATGTAAATATTTTTTTGACTGCTAAGGATACTAAAAACAGATTAACCAGGCAAAATCCTATAAATTTTCATGAAGATGTGAATGAAGAAGAACGCAATATAATAAATATATACGATGATGTGGCATATCAAGAAATAATAGGATTTGGCGGAGCTTTTACCGAAGCAGCAGCTTTTACATTTTATAGGCTGCCAAAAGAAAAACAAGAAGAAATTTTAAAAGCTTACTTTGATTCTACTGTAGGACTTAACTACAATTTCTGCCGCACGCACATAAACAGCTGTGATTTCTCTTTAGGCAATTATTCATATGCTGAAAAGCCAGATCCAGAATTGAAAGACTTTTCTATAGACCACGATAAACGTTATCTTATACCTTTAATAAAGTCTGCTAAGGAAATAGCCGGTCCTAATCTTAAAATATTTGCATCCCCATGGAGCCCGCCTGCCTGGATGAAGACAAACGGTCAAATGAACGGCGGCGGTAAATTAAAGAACGAATATAAAGAAGCATGGGCACATTACTATGCAAAATATATAAAGGCATATTCAAAGGAAGGTATAGATATTTGCGCCATAACCGTCCAAAATGAGCCGAAAGCAGTTCAAACGTGGGATTCTTGTGTATACACTGCTTATGAAGAGAAAGAATTTGTAAAAAATTATTTAGGGCCGATCCTTAAACAAGAAGGGCTAGAAAATGTAAAAATCATGATATGGGATCATAATAAAGAAAGGCTCTTTGATAGGGCAAAAGTGGCCTTTGAGGACGAGGATGCATCTAAATATATTTGGGGAGCTGCTTTTCACTGGTATTCAGGCGATCACTTCGACGCTATAGATGCTACACACAAGAAATGGCCAAATAAAAAACTTATATCTTCTGAAAGCTGCGTGGAGAAGCCTCCACAACTTGGCTCTTGGGATGTGGGAGAACGTTATGGCCATGATATGATAGGAGATTTAAAAAATTATACCAATGCATGGGTAGATTGGAATATATTACTTGATGAAATGGGTGGGCCAAATCACGTAGGTAATTATTGTGATGCTCCTATAATCGCCGATACAAGGTCAGGAATACTTAATTACGAAACTTCTTATTATTATATGGGGCATTTCAGTAAATATATATTACCTGGAAGCATTAGAATTGGTAATTCTAGTTTTACTGACGAGCTAGAAACAGTAGCCTTTAAAACCCCAACTGATAATATAGTTTTAATAGTAATGAATAAAAATGATAAAGCAATCAAATTTAATGTCAGATATAAAGGAATGTTAGCAAACTATGAAAGCCCAGCGCATTCTATATTGACTATGACATTTATGTTAAGGTGAATGATAGTGGCTGGAAAAAAGCAAAGGATCTTTTTAATAGTTACAATAGCATTAATTGTCATATTGGCAATAATCAACTTTAATATTAAAAATCATAGAATTAACGGAGATATAGAAATGTGGTTAACTACAAGTGATCAAAAGCATTTGTTATCAAAAATGCCAGATATTAAGGCATCTAATTTAAATATAGATCCAAGCGCTAAAGTTGCAATATATGTTAATCCCAATAAGACATATCAGCAGATAGATGGATTTGGAGCTTCTTTTACTGATGCCTCTTCATGGCTAATATGGAATACGTTAGATGAAAAAAGTAGAGAGGAACTCATGCTTTCACTGTTTAGTTATGACAAAGGCATAGGCCTATCTTTTCTACGCCAGCCAATGGGGGCAACTGACTATTCCTTAAACTTGTACACATATGATGATATGCCACAAGGTGAACAAGACTTTGATCTTAAAAATTTTACTATTGCTCATGACGAGAAATATATAATCCCGTTGCTTCAACAAGCTAAAAAAATAAATCCTGAACTAAAAATTATGGCGTCCCCATGGAGTCCTCCCGCATGGATGAAAACATCCGACAGTTTAATAGGAGGAATGCTTCGCCCCGAATGTTATAATGTCTATTCCCAGTATTTCATAAAATTCATAAAAGCTTATGAAGAACACGGAATACCGATATTTGCTGTAACTCCGCAAAACGAGCCATTATACGTACCCACCGAATATCCTGGGATGAGCATGCAGCCTTATGAAGAAGCAAAGTTTATCGCAGAATTTCTTGGACCTTCTCTACAAAAATCGGGATTAAATACTAAAATTATGTGTTACGACCACAATTGGGACAACCCAGCATATCCTGAAATTGTAATAAAAGAAGCTGACAATTATGTAGCCGGAACCGCTTGGCACGCTTACGGTGGCAGCCATGAGGCAATGTCCATTTTGCATAATAAATTCCCAGATAAAGGTTCATGGCTAACTGAGGCTTCTGGAGGTGAATGGGTGCCACCTTTTTATGATGCTTTTGCCGATCAAATGACACATATAATAAGAGGTACTCGTAATTATGCTAAAAGCATAGTATGGTGGAATATAGCATTAGATCAAAATAATGGACCAACGGTTTTAAAAAATAGCACATGCAGAGGCTTGGTTACGATAAATACAGACAATAAATTTATAAAGTACAATGTCGATTATTACACAATGGGCCACATAAGCAAATTTGTTAAGCCAGGCGCATTTAGAATTGAATCTACAAACATTTTTAATGATATTGAAACTGCTGCTTTTAAAAATCCAGATGGATCCATAGTATTGATTGCCTACAATAAACTTCCTAAAGACCGTTTATTAAATATAAAATATGAAAATTCAAATTTTGAATGCTCTCTGCCAGGCAAGGCTGCCGCAAGTTTCGTTTGGAATGAATAACAAATTTGGTTAATTGCAATATTAAATGCAACACCATAGCAAGAAATCTATAAAGCCTGATAAATAGCTTCTAAAACGATCATTTATAAAACAATCTAGTTATTTGCTAAGCAAAATTGTTTACTACTTATTCTCCTAAGGGTGTGTTTAGCTATATCTGAAAATCGACATACCCTTATTTTATCGTGCCTTTAAATTAAAGTATTCGGTATGTTAAGGTTTGGTATAAACCGCCTTATTAGCCCATTGTGCCTCTCGTTCGTCCCACGCTCCCATGATGAGTATGGATGTGTGAAATATGCTTCGCTATCATATCTTTTATGTATCCCACTTAATTCGCTAAATTCTGAGCCATTGTCTGCTGTTATCGTTTTGAATATTTTGTTAAAGTGTTCACCATATATCTTCTTAATTTCTTGTAAGGCTTTCTTTACTGAGAGGCTGTCTTTTCTTTCTAGTATAAACAATAATTCATATCTGCTTTTACGTTCTGTTAAAGTCAGTATAACAGGGGCTTCTCCTTTTTTGCCTATTACAGTGTCTATTTCCCAATGGCCAAAAGTCTGCCGTTCGTTTACTTCTTCAGGCCGTTGTTCTATACTCTTACCCATTATCCTTTTGTTATCATGGTTCTTAGCTTTGATACGTGGCTTTAGTCTGGGCTTAACGCTTAGGTCTTCGTTATGTACGTTTATTTTACCCTGAGCTATATAGTTATATAGGGTTTTGGTACATACTATCGTTTCTCCTTGCCATTTAGGATCGTTTTTACATCTGCCCACTACAGCATCTGGTGACCACTTCTCTTCTTTGATCTTTTGCTCTGCAAATTCTATAAACTTTTTAGCTGCAGTTAATTTACCTTTGCGTCCACAATTTTTACGATTCTTTTCGTATACAGCTTGTCCTGTTTCTGGGAAGTAACACTCGTATGTTGTTAAGTCTGAACGCATCTGTGTCGTTGTTCCCCTTTTAAGCTCACGGCTTACAGTGCTAGGTGAGTGGTTTATCTGAGCTGCTATGTAGCGTATGCTTTTGCCCTCTTTATGCAGTGCTGCTATTTGCCCGCGTTCATATTTGCTGAGATGTTCAAAACTACGCTTTTTTTGTGTTAGACTTATGTTGTGCAACCATAGTTGAGAATCTCCTGTATGTTTTTGTTTGTTATTTATATATTTATCATACACGATTTCTCACTATGGTTGTATTTCTTATTTTACTGTTGCATTTAATTTTACAACTAACCGCGTTTAAAAATTGAAGGGGCTTATGGATTTTTTACTATATTTATTTCTGGGTTTCATATGTTAGTATTATGGCTTTTGCTATTTCACGCATTGGAATGCCTTTATCCATGCTTTGTTTCTGCATTTTCCGGAAGGCTTCTTTTTCGCTTAATTTCAATACATCCATCAGTATTCCTTTAGCCTTTTCTATATCTTTTCTAATCTCAAGGTCATTTTTTAATTTAGCAACTTCCTCTTCTAATTTTGTTATGCGTTTATAAGATATAGTAACCAAATGTATTGCTTGAAGAAATTCTGTTTTAGAAAATGGTTTAGTTATATAAGCAAAATCCCATTGTTCGCCACTAATATCTACAAATGCGCTCTGAGACATTGACACTATGACTAGCGCCGGCGCTATATGGTCTTCTTCAGCGATTTTAGCTATTTCTAACCCGCCGGTAACAGGCAAATCAAAGTCTACAACGACCAAATCCGGATGTACAGTCCGGATTTGGCGTATAGCATTTGGCCCATCGGCAGCATAATCCAAAATAGTATACTCGCTATCCGCAATATATTGTCTCATTTTTTCTAATTCTTTTGGTTCGTGTTCGGCTATAAATATATTTTTTCTATCCATAGTTGGCCCCCGTCTCATACATGAATGCTAAAACTGGCTTATATATCTATCTATCTCCCATTTGGATATTTGAGTCCTGTATTCATCCCATTCGAGTTTCTTCGCCTCTATATATTTAGTATATACATGCTCGCCAAGCGTTTCGCGCATTAATTGATCTTTTTGCATTTCAACTAAAGCCTCTTCTAAACTACCTGGCAAGCTGTCGATGCCATAGCCGGCTCTGATTTCTTCGCTCATATCGAATATGTTCTTATCTACCGCAGAAGCGGGCTCAATTTTATTTTTTATGCCGTCTAACCCCGCCATCAGCATTACGGCAAGCGCTAAATAAGGGTTAGCCGTCGGATCTGGATTGCGCAGCTCAATTCTAGTAGCAGCTCCTCTTTTAGCCGGAACGCGTATCAGCGGGCTTCTATTTTTAGGTGACCATGCTATATAAACAGGTGCTTCATAGCCGGGTACCAATCTCTTATAGGAATTCACGGTAGGATTGGTTATTGCTGCCATAGCTTTGGCATGCTTCATTAAGCCGCCTATATAGTAATATGCTTCTTGGCTAAGTCCTAATAAGCCTTCTGGATCATCAAATATATTTTTGCCATCTTTCGATAGGGACTGGTTAACGTGCATACCGGAACCATTTATTCCATACACTGGTTTAGGCATGAAAGTAGCGTGTAAGCCATGGCGTTTAGCAATGGTGCGCACAACCATTTTAAACGTCATTATTTTATCAGCCGTTTCTAATGCGTCATCGTATTTAAAATCAATCTCATGCTGGCCAGGCGCTACTTCGTGATGAGACGCTTCAATCTCAAAGCCCATCTGTTGAAGGGTCAGGCACATATCACGGCGCGCGTCCTCGCCTAAATCCACAGGGGCTAAATCAAAGTAGCTGGCATCGTCATGCGTTATAGTAGTAGGTTTGCCTTCAGAATCTGTCAAAAATAGAAAGAATTCACATTCTGGCCCTACAGACATGCCATACCCCATTTTAGCAGCTTCATCTAATGCTCTTCTTAAAACATTGCGCGGGCATCCTTTAAATGGCGTCCCATCGGTATTGTATACATCGCATATAAGGCGGGCCACTTTGCCTTCGTTGGGCCTCCAAGGAAATATAGCAAAGCTAGACGGGTCTGGCCTTAAATACATGTCCGATTCTTCTATGCGCACAAATCCCTCTATGGAAGAACCATCGAACATGATCTCATTATTGAGCGCCTTATCCAATTCATTAACCGTTATGGCCACGTTCTTTAATACACCGAATATATCGGTAAATTGAAGACGTATAAACATCACGTCTTGTTCCACAGCTATTCTCATAACATCTTCTTTTGAGTATTTTGGCATATTCATACACTCTCCTTCTTTAATATTTAAATACAAAAAAGGCGCTCTTAACATCACTAGTGTTAAGAACGCCTTTGTCCTCAAAACTATTTTAATAATAACAAAAATGCACAACAAATGCAATAAAAATTTTTCCGCCAATTTTTAAAACGAATATATTAATCGGTAAAATACACTTTCATGAGTTATGCGTATAAACTTCCGTAGGGGCGTTTGCCAAATGGCACGAGCTTTATAAACGGAGCATTTAATATATCATTTGCATTATAATCGAAATAATCTGCGAATTCGTTCACATAAGCGCTTAGTATTTCCCAATCCCTATCATCCAGGCTTTGCACATCGGCTTCCTTGCCTAATCTATATTTATCTACTTGTCCCCTTATAAATATTACGCCGCCATGTATACCTGTGGCACAATAATTGCCCACAATATGTTCTTCTGGTTCTAGACCAAGGCCTAACAAAACCAGCATCCCGCCTGCCATATATTCTCCAAAAAAATCGCCTGCTTTGCCACCTATAACAATTACGGGCACTTTATCCTCATATTCTTTCATGTGTATGCCTACGCGATAGCCGACATCATCGCGCACAAATATTGAACCGCCGCGCATCGCATAGCCTATCGTATCGCCGGCATGGCCATGCACTATTACTTTGCCCGAATTCATGGTATTTCCCATTGCATCTTGCGCATTGCCTTTCACGATTATAGTAGGCCCGTCCATAAATGCCGCCATATCATTTCCGGGTACGCCTTCTAGCGTTATATGAACATCACCTCGCATGCCGGTGCCTATATAGCGTTGGCCCCGCACGTTCATAACTACGATATCCTGTTCGCCAGCATAAGCCGCCTCTTTAATCAAAGGGTTTAATTGTTGGTAATGCATACCCGTGGCATCTATAAGCTTCATATTCTCTTCACCCCCAACAATTTCTCCTTTCTCTGCTTTTTAGGCATATACACGAAGCCAAAGTCATCATTTAGTAGTTTATCTTTAAAAGCGCTTACATCGGCTTTATTTTTTATTAGCCCTGTTAATATGCCCGCCCTGTCTATATCTGTCAAGCGTATAAAGCCGACAAGTTTATTATCTTTAATTACTGCCTTCTTATATATCTTTTTATCCGGTATCGTCATCGACAATACTTCATATTCGGCACCTATCGGTTTTATAATACCTGCCGTTATCATAGGCAAGCCAAAGAATGATATAGAGTTTCTTGCAAAACCAGCATCGAATATAGCACTGTCTCCGGCCATGTTTCTGCCAGCAACTTCACCTTGCATATAAGCGTTGGGCCATATCGGCGTAACCCTCATATCCTCATAAACTATGTCATAAGCTTCTGCGACATCGCCAGCTGCATATATATTATCTATATTCGTTCGCATATGTCCATCTACAACAATCCCGCGATTAACATTTATAACCGTGCCACATACTATATCAGTATTCGGGCGGACACCTATAGCGGTCACAACCATGTCGCATGCTATTTGCGTACCATCTTTTAGCAAAACGCCTGTAACTTTATCGCTGCCTAAAGCTTCCGATACAGTATTGTTCAATATGACCTTTATATCATGTTCTTCGAGCACCCCTTGCACTATAGCTGCAGCCTGATCGTCTAATATGGTACTGAGTATCCTATTCGCCAGCTCTATGACAGTAACATCGACACCGCATTTGACCAAGCCTTCTGCAGCTTTTAAGCCTATAAGGCCTCCGCCTATGACCACGGCTTTTGAACCCGGCTTAGCGATAGCCTTTAAGCGTTCAGCATCATCGCGCTTGATAAATGTATATACGCCCTTTTTATCGCTGCCAATCATGGGCGGCATAAATGGTTTGCCTCCAGTTGCTATCAGGAGCTTATCATAGCCTATGGTTTCTCCTCCAGCCAATGTAACCCAGTTATTTTCAGTATCAACGGAAAGGGCTTTAGTCCCTAATAAAAGGTTGACTCCGTTAGTTTTATAAAAATCCGTATCGCGATAAAGCATCTTGTCTTCATTCAAAGCGCCAGCTAAAAAATAAGATATAAGAGGCCGTGAATAAGTACAATACGGCTCTTCTGATATAATGGTTATACTTCCTTCTTTGTCTATTTGTCTTATACCTTCCACGCCGCCTACAGCAGCTGCAGAATTCCCAATTATAATATAATTCATCCGCCTACCTCCTATCTACATATATTAGCGCTTCATTAGGGCAATTCGTCACACAAGCCGGCTGAGCCAAATCTGGACATAAATCGCATTTAGATATTACCTTTGTATTACTTTCATTGCGCTTTATGGCTCCGTAAGGGCATGCCATTATACACGTCCAGCATCCGACGCATTTTTCCGTATCGCATACAACCGCCCCGCGCTCGTCTTTATGCATAGCTCCTGTTATGCACGATTTTACACATGGCGCATCGTCGCAATGCCTGCATTGTAGGCCAAAAGAAACAGGTTTCATTTCTTCTACTAATATACCCGGAAGAGGACGCGCCTCCTCATTTTTAAATGCCCATATTATATCTTTTGACTGCGAATGTGCTACTACGCAATTTATTTCGCATAGACGGCAGCCCACGCAGTATTCTTCTAAGGCGTATACACGTTTCATAAATTTACCTCCTCATTCACCAGCGGCCTTTATGCCAAGTATATCTAATTCCTTCTGGGTTAGGCCTACCCCTCTTAGCATCTCCCTGTTGCCGCGAAGGCTCTCTATTGAGTTTATACCCATCCCGCCTAGAATCTCTTTTATTTCATGTTCCCATGCTGTTATGAGATTAACCAAGCGGCGTGCGCCTATATTAGGATTGAGCCTTTTAACCAATTGCGGGTCTTGAGTAGCTATGCCCCAATTGCATTTACCCGTATTGCATTTTTGGCACATGTGGCACCCTATAGCTATCAACGCCGAGGTCGCTATATATACAGCATCAGCGCCAAGCGCTATAGCCTTTACTATATCTGCGCTGTTGCGTATGCTTCCTGCAGCCACAAGCGATACCTGATGGCGTATACCCTCTTCTTTAAGGCGCGTGTCCACAGCGGCTATAGCCATCTCAATCGGTATGCCAACATTGTCGCGGATGCGGAGCGGGGCTGCACCAGTACCGCCGCGGAATCCGTCTATAGCTATAATATCAGCACCTGCTCGCGCTATACCCGATGCTATTGCGGCTACATTGTTTACCGCCGCTATCTTAACGCTTACGGGTTTTGTATAATCAGTAGCCTCTTTAAGCGCGTATATCAATTGGCGCAAATCTTCTATTGAGTATATATCATGATGCGGCGCCGGTGATATAGCATCGCTCCCTTCAGGTATCATGCGCGTCGCCGCGACCTCTGCCTTAACCTTCTCACCGGGCAAATGACCGCCTATACCAGGTTTAGCGCCTTGTCCTATTTTTATTTCTAAAGCAGCAGCGGCGTTTAAATAATCTGGATTAACTCCAAATCTTCCAGATGCCACCTGAGCTATTGTATTTTTGCCATAACGGTATAAACTGCTGTGAAGCCCGCCTTCTCCCGTATTATAATAGATGCCGAGTTCTGTAGCCGCACGCGCTAATGATTCACATGTATTTAAACTAACAGAACCAAATGACATGGCGGAAAACATTATTGGCGCATTGAGGACAAGCTGTGGCGTCAATTTAGTAAGAAGCTTGCCATCTTTATCAAATTCTAACATATCTGGTTTCCGGCCAAGATATGTCTTCAGTTCCATAGGCTCGCGCAGCGGGTCGATGGAAGGATTGGTAACCTGGCTAGCATTAAGTACCAGCTTATCCCAGTAGACGGTATATGCTTCCGGATTGCCCATGCCTGTAAGCAAAACTGCGCCAGTTTCCGCTTGCCTTTGTACCTCTGTTATCGCCTTTTTAGTCCAATTAGCATTAGCCTTAAATTCTTGCGGATTCTGTATTATCGTAAGCGCATGAGTAGGGCAAAAAGTAACACAGCGCTGACAATTCACGCACTTGGCATCATCGGATTTTACTTTGCCATCTTTTGTGTCCAAATAATGAACGTCATTAGCGCATTGCCTTACGCACACTTCGCATTGTATGCACCTGTTCTCATCTCTAAGCACCAGAAACTCTGGTAAAATGTAGCTAATCATACTCTCACTCCTTCTAGCATTCCAATAACTGGCTCACCGGCCTTAGGTGCCCATATTTTATCAGGATTAGGGCATATCTCTATTATTGCTGATTCTTCGCTGGCAACATAGAGCATATCGCCTTTTTCGGCCGCTACGAGCGATCTCAGTTTGATTCTGTCATTCAAAGCTATCATACCGTTTTTAAAAGCCACAATAATTGAGAATGGGCCATTAAGCAAGGCTTTACCATAAACCATGCGCAAAGCTGTATAGAATGCTTTTTCATCTTCCGGCATGCGTTCTATCTCGTCCCACATCGGAGGCGCCATTATTTTACACGCCACATCTATTGGCATTCCTTGACGGCGCGTAAACAAATCAAAAAGATATGCAACTACCTCGGTATCCGTCTGCATAGTGCATTCATATCCAAATTCATTTAAATAACGCCTGTTACTACCGTAAGATGAGAGCTCGCCGTTATGGACAACTGACAAGTCGAGCAGTGTAAATGGATGAGCGCCGCCCCACCAGCCAGGCGTATTAGTAGGAAACCGGCCATGAGCTGTCCAAATATAACCGCTATAGTTGTAGAGTTGATAAAATTCGCCAATGTCCTCAGGATAGCCAACCCCCTTGAAGGCGCCCATGTTTTTGCCGCTAGATACCACAAAGGCTCCGTCCACCTTTTTGTTTAGATTTATAACACACTGGACCACAAATTCATCCGGATGCAAGCCAGAAGATGACAGCTTTTCTTCTTTTGGCTGGGCAAAATAACGCCATATCATAGGCTCATTAGCTATGGATCGCACTTTCTTGGTAGGTATAGGGCCGGCTTCAGCTATGTTGAAATGCTCATTCAAAAAGCGCTCGCCCGCCTCGCGCGCAGGCTCATCGTTGTAAAACATATGAAACGCATAATGATCTTCATATTCCGGATAAATGCCATAAGCGGCAAATCCACCCCCTAATCCATTAGAGCGCTCCCTCATCATGGCTATAGACTGTATTATATCGCTGCCTGAAAACCTTTGGCCGCTTCTGTCCATTGCACCGCTTATCGCACAGCCAGACGGCACCCTTTCATAATTTTCCCTTAGCATTTACAAAGCCTCCTCATTGGATTATGAATTATTTTAATCTGCAATTCTGCATATCTGAAATTGCATAAAATTATAAATCCCATAAAATAGGGATTCTAAAAACATTTTGTTTATGCTCAGCTCTTTTTATGCAGGATTAAAAATAAAATCCTGCATAAAAAGGTTAAAATTAAGCGCCTCATCGGAAAAATAACATTCCAATGACGCGCTGATTAAACTATCTATGCGCACCTAACAACGCCATTGCTGCTAGGTATTAATATTGTAGCATGTCAATCTGAAAAATGCAAATATTTTTCTGCATTGTGTTATTATTCTGTGATATTGTCACGTCGTGTTAGCATTAAAATATACATCTTTGAGATCACTTTTTAGACTATTATAAACCTCTTTATAGAAATCATCGTCATTATAAACCGGAAAATCACCACTGCTATAGCGCTTCTGCAACCATTCATTAATAACCAGCAAATCTGCGGCGTCAGTGGCTATCTGATCTATGTGCTCATAAGCACCGTTCGGATTGTTTATTAGATACTGTCTGTACTCGCGAAGTTCTTTCAAATAACCGTTCGATATGAGCCATTGGGCTTTAAAAAACCCTGCAGATGCATCAGCAAGCTGAAATTGTGAAACGCAGCGGGCTGCTACCTCATAGTATGTCTGTGCGGTTTGTATATACTCTATCATACTGTTCAAATTATCCGGCTTCGCTATGTATTCATTGACGTTTTCGCGCGTCAAGCCAACTAATCCGTTAGAAAATGTTGCTACGGAATTGCTCATATAAAATCCTGCCAAGTCATGTGCCTTTTGCTTTTCCTTTGAAAGCCTGTTGCACTGATACGCATTAAAGCCTATAGAAAACGCAAGCAACACAATCAGCACCGCAACCATATATTTTTTCAACTCAACTACCACCCTTTATAAAATAATAACCATTATAACATATGGGCGAATATATGCAACCCGCAATAAGCCCGCTTGCACTTTGCGGCACACGGGGGTATTATTTATTTTAGAATGAAATTGGAGGTGATTTTTTATTGAGCATATTTGAAGTTATAATGCTGCTTTGTTTCGGAGCCGCTTGGCCATTTTCTATATATAGGTCATATAAGTCGCGCTCTACTGCCGGTAAGAGCCTGATATTTTCACTGCTTCTCCTGGTCGGTTATATATCAGGTGTACTGCACAAGATTTTATACAGTTACGATTATGTAATAATACTTTATATAATAAACAGCATCATGGTAACCGCAGATATTTTGCTATATTTGCGCAATAGAAAGTATGAAAAAGAAAATGCAAAGGCTTGATATTTGATAATATTTGTATTATAATAATGATTATCAAATACAAATATTATAGAAACGAGGAGGTATGTACTATGGATAATATGCATACGATGCCGCTATTAGGTGAACCGTTCCCGCATTTAGAGGTAAAGACAACACATGGCCCTAAGACGCTGCCTGACGATTACAAAGGAAGGTGGTTTGTGTTATTTAGCCATCCGGGTGATTTCACGCCGGTATGTACGACAGAGTTTGTTTCCTTTGCCAAAAACTTCGATAAGTTTAAAGAGTTAAACACCGATTTAATAGGTCTATCTGTCGACCAGCTATTCGCCCATATAAAATGGACGGAATGGATTGAGCAAAATCTCGGCGTGGCTATACCGTTCCCGATAATAGCTGATGAATTAGGCAATGTTGCCAAGACGCTAGGCATGATTCATGAGAGCAAAGGCACAAACACTGTAAGGGCGGTCTTTATCGTGGATGACAAAGGCATCTTGCGCCTGATGATGTACTATCCTCAAGAAACAGGCCGTAATATAAGCGAGATATTGCGGGCTGTAAAGGCTTTGCAGGTAGGCGATGCCAATGGCGTTGCAATGCCAGCTAATTGGCCTGAAAATGAGCTAATGGGTGATAAAGTTATAGTACCCATTACGCCTACTGTAGATGCAGCAAAAGAAAGGCTTGAAAAAGCTAAGAACAAGGAAATCGAATGCTATGATTGGTGGTTATGCTATAAGAAGCTATAACCGTACTTAAAATAAAACTAGCGGCTTATCGATAAGCCGCTAGTTTTATTTTAATCTTCACTTTCAAATTTGGCTAATGATACAACCCTTTGGCCATTTTCCACTTTCATGAGCGTTACGCCCTGAGTACTGCGGCCTTGCACCGGTATGCCGCTAACCTCTAATCGTATTATAACGCCATCCGATGTTATCATCACTATCTCATCGTCTTCATGCACGACTTTTATAGCAGCAAGGGGTCCGGTTTTTTCTGTTATCTTCATGGTTATAATGCCCCTTCCGCCGCGGCTTTGTAGCCTATACTCTTTAAGCGGCGTGCGCTTACCAAATCCATTTTCGCTTACCATTAATAGATCAGCTTCATTATCGACCAATTCCATATCTATTACCTCATCGCCAGGCCTAAGTTTTATGGCTTTGACGCCGCGAGCGGGCCTTCCCATAGGGCGCACATCATCTTCTGAGAATCTTATGGCCATACCCTCTTTAGTGCTTATTATAACCTCGTTTTCCCCATTGGTCATCTCAACACCTATTAACTCGTCGCCATCATTTAAAGTTATAGCATTTAAACCATTTTTATGAATATTGTCATACTCGCTTATATCGGTCTTTTTAATATATCCCTGGCGCGTAGCCATTATAAGATATTTTTCGTTGTTTATATGGCGTATAGGTATAACAGCGCTTATTTTTTCGCCACCAGATATATTGAGTAAATTTATTATAGCAGTGCCTTTAGCCTGCCTACTCGCCTCTGGTATATCATAGGCACGCATAATATAAGCCTTGCCTTTATTAGTAAAGAACAATATATGGCTGTGCGTTGATGTAACAAATATATGTTCAACAAAATCTTCTTCCCGCGTATGCATTCCGCTTATGCCTCTGCCGCCGCGCCGCTGCGATTTATAGGTATCAAGCGGGATGCGCTTTATATAACCAAAGTGTGTAAGCGTTATAGCTACATCTTCTTCTTGAATTAGATCTTCTATTTCTATTTCATTAGCTCTGCTGCTTATTTGTGTCCGCCTATTATCACCGTATTTATTGCGTATCGTCATTAATTCATCTTTAATTATCTTATACACTAAGCCTTCATCCGCTAAGACGCTGTGCAGGTACTCTATGGTCTTCATAAGCTCGGTATATTCTTGTTCTATTTTATCGCGCTCAAGTCCGGTCAAACGCTGTAACCTCATTTCGAGTATGGCCTGAGCTTGTCTTTCTGATAAATTAAATTGAGACATTAAGCCGTCTTTAGCTATCTGTACCGTCTTCGACGCACGTATCAGCGCCACTATAGCATCTATATTATCTAAAGCTATGCGCAAGCCTTCTAATATATGAGCCCTGGCTTCAGCTTTTTCTAAATCAAAACGGGTGCGCCTGATAATAACATCCTTCTGATGGTCTATATAATAATAGAACATCTGTTTTATATTGAGTACCTTAGGCTGATTGTTTACGAGCGCTAGCATTATTATACCAAAGGTATCTTCTAGACGCGTATGTTTATATAAAAGGTTTAATATGACATTTGGATTTACATCGCGCTTTAAATCGATAACTATGCGCATACCCTCTTTATCCGATTCGTCTCTTACATCAGATATGCCATCGATTTTTTTGTCTTTAACAAGATTAGCTATTTGCACTATAAGGTCCGCTTTGGTAACTTGGTACGGTATCTCATTTACAACTATGCGCGAGCGCCCGCCTTGTATTGGCTCTATAGATGTTTTTCCACGCACTTTTATCCTACCGCGCCCTGTAGTATAGGCCTCTTTTATGCCATCTCTGCCCATTATTATACCGCCCGTTGGAAAATCAGGGCCTTTAAGTATTTTCATAAGCTCTTCTATAGATATATCAGGATCATCTATAATCTTTATAGCCGCATCTATAGTCTCTCTTAAATTATGCGGCGGTATGTTCGTAGCCATGCCTACTGCTATACCAGACGAACCATTTACCAAAAGATTGGGAAACCGCGCCGGCAGTACAATCGGCTCTTTTAATGTTTCGTCGAAATTGGGCATGAAATCGACGGTATCTTTATCAATATCGGTTAACATCTCCATGGCAAGCGGCGTTAAGCGAGCCTCCGTATAACGCATAGCGGCCGGCGGGTCATTGTCTATAGAACCGAAATTACCATGACCGTCCACTAGCGGATATCTCATGCTAAAGTCTTGAGCCATACGCACCATGCTGTCGTATACAGCCGATTCTCCGTGAGGATGATATTTACCTAAAACATCACCGACTATTCTAGCCGATTTCCTATAAGGTTTATCGGGCGTTAATCCCAGTTCGTGCATAGAATAGAGTATTCGCCGATGGACCGGCTTTAAGCCATCGCGGACATCCGGAAGCGCCCTGCCTACGATGACGCTCATAGCGTAATCTATATATGAATGCTTCATCTCTTCTTCGAGATCTACTTCTATTATCTTGGCTTGTTCATTTTCAGCCATTCATATTCCTCCATATTTTGTATCTTATATATTATCTATTATATCACATTTTCGCATAAAAAAGCGGCGGGCTTTTGATTTAAAGCTCACCGCCTACATTCATGAAACTATCTTATTATTCTTTTTGCCTGAATATAATGGCTCCTATACCATGACTCGTTCAGGCTGTTGATAGAAACACGCCTGCCTGGATTAGGCGAATGTATAAACTGATTCCCACCTATGTATAATCCCATATGATAACCGCTGCCGCTACTCTTGAATACTATGAGATCACCTGGCTGCAAATTGCTTTTAGAAACCGTTGGCGCATAACTGCTAAATCCCTGACTATTAGACGCCCTGGGAATCGTATAACCAAAGTATTTGTAAATGTAATATGTAAGCCCCGAACAATCGAAGGCATTCGGCCCTGCAGCGCCAGCTACATAAGGCTTACCTAATTGCTGCTTAGCAAATGCTACTATCTGCGATGCCAACGACGATGATCTCGACGTTACTGAGCTGCTCGATGCGGGTTTTGATTTGGTTATGTATTGTGACGAAGCCCAACCATTATAGCTGCCATATTTTACCTGGCTCCAGCCATTTTTATTAGCCAATACTGTCACTTGTGAACCCTTAGGCATAACCGTTATCTTCGCAGCAGATGTGCTTGGAGACTTGCGCAATATTAAACCGCTGTTAGCTGCCACCCAGCCTGGAGCGGAACTCGTATTGCTCCTTGATGAAACTGCAGCAGTAGATGAAGTCTGCTTTATGTAACTTGCTGAAGCCCAACCGGTTTTCCCATTAAATACCACACTGTACCAATTTCCACTTTTGCTCTTTATTGTTACTTTATCGCCTTTATACATACTAGTTATTATGCTTGCCGAGGTACTCGGCTTAGCTCGCAAACGAACTCCGCTTCCTGTAACCGTCCCTGTCGAAGCCGCTAAAGCACTAGCACCAAAAGCGCTAACACAAAGAACACCGAAAGTTACTATGACCATTACTATGGCCTTTTTTAAATAACCCATAAGCGTTGAAGTACAACTCCTCCTATTCATTTTTTTGCTTCCGAGGTTAGTTGACGGGTTCGGGATCGAAGGCATCCCTACCTTGTTCGGATTCACCCCACTAAATTGTCCCCCGTACCATACTATTTGTATGGATTCAGCCAGTTGTTTTTTTATTCAACGCTTATTATTATATTATTACATGCTATAATTCGTCAAAATCCGTATTCCATGATTTGAAGCGATTATCTCTGTTTAGCTTTTATTTCTTAGAGTTTACTTAATTATTAAGCAAATATTAAGAAATTATTAAGTGGTATTAAAAGTGGAGGGTTACCCCTCTACTTTTAATACCACACAATGCTATATAATGCTATATATCGAGGTTTTTAACTAAATGAGCGTTTGCCGCTATAAATTCCCTGCGCGGTTCTACGCTATCCCCCATCAATATAGTAAATATTTCATCGGCAGCCATAGCGTCCTCAACAGATACTTTAAGCAATGTTCGCTTTTCTGGATCCATTGTGGTTTCCCATAATTGAATCGGATCCATTTCACCAAGGCCTTTATACCTCTGTACTGTTATACCATCGCGGCCAATTTCAGCTAGAATCCGTTCAAGCTCTCTATCCGAATAAACATAATATTCTTTTTTGCCTTTTTCAATTTTATAAAGAGGCGGCTGAGCTATATAAACATTGCCATTTTCCAAAAGCGGCCTCATATATCTGTAGAAAAATGTTAACAAAAGTGTCCTTATATGGCTGCCGTCTACATCAGCATCAGTCATACATATTATCCGCTCGTAACGGAGCTTAGTTATATCAAAGTCCTCTCCTATGCCAGCGCCAAAGGCTGTTATCATGGACTTTATCTCTTCATTGGACAAAATTTTGTCCAATCGCGTTTTCTCAACATTTAAAATCTTTCCGCGCAATGGCAATATAGCTTGAAAACGTCTATCACGTCCCTGTTTTGCAGAACCGCCGGCAGAGTCACCTTCCACGATGAATATCTCGCACAGCTTTGGATCCCTTTCACTGCAATCAGCTAATTTACCCGGCATAGAAGCGCTCTCTAAGACACTTTTACGCCTGGTGAGCTCTCTAGCCTTTCTAGCAGCCTCTCTAGCCCTAAAAGCGCTTATAGCCTTATCTATTATAGCCTTAGCTACAGTAGGATGTTCTTCAAAATACGTGCTGAGCCCTTCCGACACTATGCTGTCTACAATGCCTCTCACCTCGCTGTTTCCGAGCTTTTCCTTAGTTTGGCCTTCGAACTGTGGATCGGTGAGCTTTATGCTTATTATAGCGGTTAAGCCTTCGCGTACGTCATCGCCAGAAAGGCTGGGCTCGTTAGCCTTGAGCATATTTAACTTTCTTGCATAATCATTTATCACCTTTGTCATAGCAGACCGAAATCCGCTTAAATGAGTACCGCCTTCCGGGGTTTCTATGTTATTGGCAAAAGCATAAACGCTTTCAACATAGCTGTCGTTATACTGCATGGCGACCTCTACCTGGACATCGTCGCGCATGCCGGATATATATATTATTTCTTTGTGCAGGGGACTTCTGTTTTTATTCAAATATTCAACGAAAGATTTAATTCCGCCATCGTAATGGAATACATCTTTTTTTCCATCACGTTCATCAACAAGCGTTATAGTGACCTCTTTGTTTAAAAACGCCAGTTCCCTTAATCGGTTGCGCAGCGTTTCATAATTATATTCCAATTCTTCAAATATTTGATAATCCGGCTTAAAGGATATGATTGTCCCCGTTTCATCGGTATCGCCTATTATTTCAAGGTCTGTAACTGGTTTGCCTCTTTCATAACGTTGGCGGTATAAATGCCCATTCTGTTTTATAGTAACTATTAACCATTCCGAAAGAGCATTTACAACAGATACACCAACGCCATGCAGGCCGCCAGATACCTTATAACCCCCGCCGCCAAATTTGCTGCCAGCGTGAAGCATTGTAAGAGCTACCTCAACCGCCGGCCTTCCAGTTTTAGGATGTATACCTACCGGTATTCCCCTTCCATTATCTTCTACCGTAACCGAATTATCCGTATGGATGGTTACATTTATGGTATCACAAAATCCCGCTAATACTTCGTCTATACTATTGTCTACTACCTCATATACAAGATGGTGAAGGCCTTTAGGCCCAGTACTGCCTATATACATGCCCGGCCGTTTTCTGACCGGTTCTAATCCTTCTAAAACTTGTATTTGCGACGCATCGTAAGCCATGTTTTGGTCCAAATAATTTCACCTCTCAAAAATCAAGTAATACTGTTATATGCGCTTTTATCCGCAGCTATTCTTCTAGCAATTGTTATCGAAGATATCGGCGAAAGATATACAATGCATTTATCTTTAGCTTTAGCTAAAATCACCGATTTTGGCTTATCATTGTTGGATATATCTTTGATAAATCCTCTATCTTTCGCTTTTTTAAGAAACTCTTTATTACAATCCTCAGATTCAATAGTGTCAATGCCTATAACAGCAACGATATTTTTTACTGGAATGACAACATCATTTCCTATATGAACTATCATACGTGTTTTCTCCTAAAATAAGCTTATCCGCTGTATTTATTATATCATATAAGCTCAATTTTAACCAATTGTGCCATTTACCACATGGAACACCTTTTTTTTATCAAAACTGTCTAAATATCCCGGCATTTGCGCGCAGGTAAGCATAGTTTGGTATTTCGCCATATATGACATAAGCATATTTTGCCTAATAGTATCTAACTCTGACATAACGTCGTCTAGTAATAGTATAGGTGGCTCGCCTATGATGCGCTCCATAACCTTTAATTGGCTCAATTTTAAAGACAGGGCTGCCGTTCTTTGTTGGCCCTGGGAACCATAATAGCGCATATCCATATCATTTATAAATACTGCGATATCGTCCCTATGAGGCCCTACGCTAGTCACACCTATGCGTATATCTATATCTCTTTTTTTTCTCAACTCAGCTATAAATTCACGGGCTGAGCCAGGCGCCGTATTTTTATAAAACAGCTTGATGAACTCTTTACCATTAGTTATATAGTCGTGTATAGATTCTATTTCACTATTTATCTCATTTACAAAGAAAAAGCGGTATTTTATTATCTCAGAGCCGAAGTGCGCTAGCTGTTCATCCCATATATCGAGAAAGTCGCTTGAAGCATGACCGTATTTTATGTCTTTCAAAATTTTATTTCTATTTTCCAATACTTTATAATAATTTTGAAGATTATACAAATAATCCGGCTTAATCTGAGAAGCAAATATATCTATAAACCGCCTGCGTTCATCGGGCCCTTCTTTTATTAATTTTAGATCTTCCGGAGAAAATATAACCGCTGTAATTACGCCCATAAGCTGAGCCATGCGATTTATATATTTGCCATTGACTTTTATGCGCCTTTGCCCGCTCTGAGGTATCATAATATCTACATCAGTGCCCCCGTCCTTGCGGGAAACTTTTATATGCACAAAAGCGTTTTGGGTTCCTATCCTAACTAGTTCTTTATCGCGGGCAGTTCTATGAGAGCGGCCAGCACTGGCAAGATATACAGCCTCTAATACATTAGTTTTACCGGCCCCATTATCTCCCCATAATACATTGATGCCGGCATCGAAATCCAACTTTATTTCATGATAATTTCTAAAATCAGACAATATGAGCTCTTTAGCAAACAAAAAATCTCTCTCCTACCCTATTCTTACAGGCAATACCAAGTATAAAAACTTATCGCCTTCTACAGGCTCTATTATACATGGGCTTATATTCGTGTTAAATCTCAGCCGTATCTGTTCGTCATCTATTACTTTTAGAGGATCGCTGAGATATCTGCCATTAAAAGCTATTTCTATAGGTGCCCCTTGTAGATCTACAGCTACTTCTTCATGGGCCTTGCCAATATCGGCATTAGAAGTGATTATCATGCCATTTTCCGATATACTGAGCTTTATAAGCCAGCTCTTGCCCTCTTTGGCAACGAGCATAGCCCGCTCTATAGCTTTTAACATGGCATCTCTGTCCACTATGACCTCAGTTTTGGTCTCGGACAACTCTGGCATTAATATATCCTCATAATTTATAAACTTGCCTGTCAGCATCTGAGCTGTCATAACAGTGTCCCCCATATTGAATGCTATGCGCTTGTCGTCTATCTTAATATTTAGGATTTCTTCGCTATATGGCAATATTCTCATGAGTTCTGTTAACGCTTTGCCAGGTATAACGGCTTCTATATGCCTATCGGGTGCGAAGTCTATGTCTTCCTGACGTATAGAAATTCTATAGCCATCTACCGACACTAAGATCAACTTCTCATTCTCGAATTTAAGGAGCTCGCCTGTTAGTATCTCTCTGAGAGATTCAGGAGGGGCTACCGAAAACAGCGTTTGTCTTATCATTTCTCGGAATTTTGAGCTATCTATATTAAAGCTTATCCCATCACTCATAACTGGAAGCTGCGGAAAATTTTCCGCAGACATACCCTTTAATGATATTTCTGATGAGCCGCATTTTATAATAACTTCATAATTGTCGCTTATGGTTAATGTAACCTGATCTTTAGGAAGGCTCCTGGCTATATCTATAAAAAGCCGTCCATTTAATACAGCTGCCCCTTTTTCCAAAATGTTTCCATTTAGCATAGTATCTATGCTTATCTCCGTATCTGTCGATCTAAGGCGTATATTTTCGTTTTCTGTAGTTATCAATATTCCGTTTAATATTGGCATAACTGGCTTTGATGGCAATGCTTTTTCCGCTATGCTCAAAGCACTTACTAGATCGTCTTGTGAACAAGTTATTATCATTGCAGTTTCCTTTCGTTTATGTAAGAGAGATATATTTAAGATAGTAGTAGTAATAATAGGGGCTGTTCATTTGTGGATATCACCTTAAAAGCCTCTATTTTTATAATAAACAGCTTGTTAATAAAGCTATGGGTAGTTTTTGGCGTTATCTACTTAATCCACAAATGCAATTTTTAATTTAATTATCCACTATAAACAAACTGGTTATCCACATGTATTTTGTGGATAATGTGGATAAATTAGCTGCTTTGAATGCGTTTTTTCAACTCATTTATGGTTAGTCTTATGTCAGGTTCTTTTTCCATATCGCCCATTATTTTTTCACAAGCGTGTATTACAGTGGTATGATCTCTTCCACCAAATTCTTCGCCTATTTTGGGTAGCGATAAATCAGTCATCTCACGGCATAGGTACATGGCTATCTGCCGCGGATATGATATCGCTCTATTGCGCTTTTTGGCTTTGAAATCATCAGGCCTTATATTGTAATAACTGCTTACTATTTTTTGTATCTTGTCTACAGTTATTTTTTGAGGTTGATCATTTTTTATTATATCGCGTAACACATCGCCAGCTACTTCTATGTCTATGTCTTTTTTGTTCAGTGAGGCATAGGCCATGATTTTTACTAACGCGCCTTCTAGTTCTCTTATATTGGATTGTATCTGCTGTGCTATAAATGTTAGTATCTCATCAGATACTTCTATCTTTTCCATATCGGCTTTTTTGCGTAATATCGCTATTCTTGTTTCTAAGTCAGGTGGCTGGATATCGGCGAGCAGTCCCCATTCGAATCTAGAACGCAATCTATCTTCTAGCGTGGGTATATCCTTTGGAGGCCTATCGCTTGATATTATAATTTGATGATTGGCCTCGTAAAGGGCATTAAAAGTATGGAAAAATTCCTCTTGAGTGCGCTCTTTATTGGCGATAAACTGTATATCATCTACCATGAGCACGTCTATATTGCGGTATTTATTTCTAAATTCTTCGTTGCGATCATCTTTTATTGAGTTTATAAGTTCATTTGTAAATTTTTCCGATGTAACGTAGCGCAGCTTTGCGCCAGGGTTATTTTTAAGTATATAGTGGCCTATTGCATGCATCAGGTGAGTCTTACCTAATCCGACGCCTCCGTATATAAAAAGCGGATTATATGCTTTGCCGGGAGCTTCAGCTACTGCAAGCGATGCGGCGTGTGCAAAGCGGTTGCTATTGCCTATAACGAAAGTCTCAAATGTATATTTCGGATTTAGCGTGTCGTTTTGAGCAAAATATACATCATCGCTATCGCTTTCTTTTTCTGTTTCATCGTAAGTATGTGCGTAGCTTTCGCCACTTGTTGTCAATTGAGATTTATATTCATCTATATCATCGTCCTCGGCCACCATTATCTCTACGTCGCTTATATCCGGTGCTATATCTTTTAAGGCATCATATATGTAACTGCTGTAGCGCGATTCTATTATAGTTTTTAAAAATTTGTTGGATACTGCTAATACGAGCGTTTGCTCAAATATATCTATTGGTTTTACATTTTTAAGCCAAGAATTTAAGCTTACTTGCGTTAACCGCGCGTTTAAAGCAGCTATTACCTTATACCAAACATCATCAGCTTGCATGCGCATAAGAGAATCCTCCCCAGATAATTTTGAATACAATCTATTTTTTTGACAAAAAAATAAATGTTGTTCATTTGCCAACATTTTTGTGCTTAAAAAAATCCACAGGCATCATAGCATATTTCATGCTTATGAGGCTTGCTTTATTTAATTTAAATAACAAGTTGTCCACAACTTTATCCACAACCTGTGAATAACTTGTGGATTAAATATATGATAACAGAGTTTTATATTTTTATCAACTTGAATTTTCTATACCTGCAATTCGTAATTTATAAAAGCCTCTCTCTATAAGCGGTGCAAAGCCCCATATGCTGATGAAATATTGCTGGTATACTAGCGGTTCATTACGCTTAAATAGGCTAACGCCTGCAATTCGCATCCATGCTCAAGCAGGCTGCCTCCGGCATCCATGCCTTCGGCTACGCCTATTTAAGCTTCATTCACCGAGTATACCAACGCAATATTTCAAGGCATATTATAGCTTTGCACCGTTTACATACACACTATAATATAAATTACGAATTAAAATTCTATACCTGCAATTATTGTATTGAATTATGAACGCATATCCCCATATAATTAAGAATGTCGGAAGTATAATTTTGGTTATCTATTGCTAATACAGCTTGTTCCCAATTTATTTTGTTCTTATATAGCAGCTCCATTATGCGATCGTTTGCTAGTGCCTTAGCGCCGTATTCATCACTTTTATTAATGGCATCTAATATCCTGTCTTTTGTAGTATAGGTTGTTTGGACATGATAACCTTCTTCGATGATATCTTTATATGCATCTTCAGGTGTTATATTGGTTTGGGCTACAACGTACTCCTTACTTACTTTAAGCAGCGGATAATACATGGCTTGGATGAGCTTTGCATTGTCAAAATTTTTCGCGGGTCCATTTGTAAAAAATGAAACGTTTTTTACAAATAGTTTATGTTGGGAAGCAGCGACAGCTATCATAAGTTGTTCTTCGGAAATCGCATTGTTTTCAATAAGGACATCTCCTATTCGCTTGTTTTGCTTATGGGCTAGAGCCAGCATTTCTTTTAAAGTATCGGCTGTTAGATATTGCTTTTCTAAAAGAACGTCGCCTGTGTTTCGGTAATAACGATGTAAAATGCTTTTGCTTAAAAATTCATGATCCGTTTTACTCCATGAAACTTTTGATTTTTTAGCATCTTTTTTAGGTTTTCCAAAAATATCGAGCTTCCATGCCTGAACCGTTGCTGAAAAGTTTATTATATTACCCCATATAAGGCGGATAGGCATAAAAGGCGGTATTAAACACGCGAAAGCAGCGCTTCTAAAGCCGTAAACGTTGTTTATAGCAATAGCGCGCATTATTTGCCGGTATATCATCATAAATGTCAGAAAGACACATAGCCACCATGAGAATGACCAAACAGGGTATACCGGTGGCAAAGCGATAAATAAAGAGAAAATGAAATAAATGAAGATAATGTAACTTGGTAAGATAAGCAAAGCCCCAAATTTGCTTTTTAAGTCGCGATATAAGGTATATTTTTCTGTAATGCTCAAATCTTTGTAATCGGCACTGAACAGGTCTTTCAATTTGAGCGACTGCATAGTTATTCCATATATCCATCGCGTTTTTTGACGCACAGCGGCCCTAAACTGGTTTGGAAATAAACTGCGCGTTGTTATATAATCCCATTTTAACGTGCCATTGTCTAATATTCTGGGGACTTTTTCTAAAACATAATGCACGTGGAACCCTTTTGAGGCTAGCTTTATAGAGAGTTCATAATCCTCTGTCAGGCTTCCTTCTGTAAACAATGGCTTGCCCATATAATAGTCTAATATTTGCCGTGATAATACAAAGCCTGTGCCTGCGGAAGGTACCACAGCGGCCATGGAATCGCGCATACTCATTATACGAAAGTGGTTTTCAGCAAATTCGTCAGCATATGTTCCTGAAGTCATATGCGAGAAAAATGTTTTCCATGTTGGCATCATTTGCAGAGGGAATACTGGAAATTGTAATGCATCGTATTTATCTATTAAATAATTTGTCATCTTTAATTCATATGGATGGACAACATCTTCAGAATCATGAATAGTTATAGAAGCAAAGCGATAATTGTGTTCTGATTCAAAGGCATGGATATAAGATATCACGTTATTCAAATTTTGTGATTTCGATGTTGGGCCAGGAAGTGTGTTTATTACTGAATGGACATTCCAATATTTGCTTTCCAATCGTTTTACAGCTAATGTGGTATCTTTATCATTTGGATATATGCCTATAAAGATATGGTACATAGATTGCGGATAGTGCGTTGAAGCTATAATGTTATCGATTACTTGCTCAATGACATTTTCCTCATGCCATGCTGCGACGATTACGCCTAAGAGTTTAGGCGGAATGGTGTCTAGCTTATCTACAGGTATTTTCTCTGATTTCATAGCTTTTTTTCTGCGGCTTATAACATATAAGATATCCCATATGAGATCGTCTATGTTAAACAGCGTGAAGCCAAGGGCTATTAAAAAGCCTGCTATTAATATAACGGATTGAATATTCAATATTTTATTCCTTCTTATATCCTATAACTTTATATCTACTATAACAGAAATACTATATAATAACAATAATTAATTAGGAAACGGCGCGTTCTTAAAATCTATTCGATATGGTATAATAGCCATATAATGTTCGATAGATGCAGTTAATGTTGATGAAGAGCTTATTTACAATGAAAATAAGCAGATATATTGAATTATGGATAAGGAGATAATGCTTTGAGTGAGAAACGCATTAAGGTTATGTCGGTTTTTGGCACCAGGCCTGAGGCTATAAAGATGGCTCCTTTAATAAAGGAGCTCGATAAGTATTATGATCGCGTAAAAAATATAGTTTGCATAACAGCACAGCATAGAGAAATGTTGGATCAGGTGCTTAGACTCTTTGATATAAAGCCGGATTATGATCTCAATATAATGCACGATAAGCAGACCCTTGCCGATATAACTGTAAGGGCGCTTAGAGGCCTCTATGATGTGTATGAGCGTGCTGAGCCAGATATAGTATTGGTGCATGGCGATACTACAACAACTTTTGCAGCGTCGTTGGCCGCCTTTTATAAGCATATATCCGTTGGCCATGTGGAAGCAGGGCTTCGCACTCACGATAAATATTTTCCTTTTCCAGAGGAAATGAACCGACGGCTCACAGGTGCTATAGCCGACGTTCATTTTGCACCTACATTTTCAGCTAAAGAAAATCTGTTAAAAGAAAATATAGCGCCAAATGATATATTTGTCACAGGCAATACTGTAATAGATGCTCTGCGCACTACGGTAAAAGATGATTACGAATTTTATACGCCAGAGCTGAAGGGATTGGATTTTAGCGGCAAGCGGATAATTTTGGTAACTGCCCACCGCCGCGAAAATCTCGGAGCACCGCTGAAATCTATATGTGAGGCTTTGGTTAGATTAGCGCAAAAATACGATGATATATTGATAATATACCCTGTGCACATGAATCCAGCAGTGCGCGATACAGTATTTGCTATATTGGGTGGTGTTAACCGCGTGGTGCTGCTGAAGCCGCTTGATACTCAGGAAATGCACAATCTTATGGCGCGTTCATATATGGTGCTGACCGATTCGGGCGGTTTGCAGGAAGAAGCCCCGTCGCTTGGCAAGCCTGTACTCGTTTTACGCGATGTAACCGAGAGGCCAGAGGCGGTAGAGGCGGGTACGGTAAAAATTGTAGGGACTGATGCGGATAGAATATTTGAGCATGCGTGCCGCTTGTTAGATGATCCTGATGAATATAAGCGTATGGCCAATGCAGTCAATCCATATGGCGATGGTAAAGCCTCATCCCGTATAGCCGAAGCTATATTATATAAATTTGGTTATGGAGACAGGCCGGAGGATTTGACAAAAAGTTAACATATAATTTACATGTAATTTACACAGAGTTAACACAAATGGAGCTTGTAGCTGTTATACTAATAACTGTGAGAACACCACAGCCAATACCAAAGCAACAAACCAATATTTCTTAATCTTCCTCCTTTTAAATAACCCCTTTACCAAAGGGGTTTTTGCTTTTTTCGTCATAAATAATCATTTACTATACTCTCTTGAAAAATAAATGCTGTATACACTTGTATAATAAATATCCTTGATATATAATAATATCAGGAGTTGATGAATACGAATACACAATATAAGGCAACGAGACACGCTAAGTTTTCAATAAACTATCATTTTGTATGGATACCAAAATACAGGCGAAACATCCTTGATAACCCACAAGTAATATCCATTATAAAAGATACGATAGAGGAACTGAGCATAAAATATAAATTTGATATAATAGCAATGGAAATCTTGCCAGATCACGTTCATCTTCAGATAAACGCATTGCCCCAATACAGCCCGGCTGAACTGGT
>Ga0134094_1000355_pt1 | contig 57210 bp, 50 predicted proteins | sample 5_1taG_FD_94458 | JGI IMG/M metagenome (GOLD analysis project Ga0134094, IMG submission 94458) | Switchgrass degrading microbial communities from high solid loading bioreactors in New Hampshire, USA - 5_19_20_110_A1 metaG | ecosystem: Engineered > Bioreactor > Semi-continuous > Anaerobic >... | reverse complement strand
TGCACACCATTATCCATAATTACACAAAGATGTAATTAACAAGAGGAGAGCTCTTTGAAACAAAAATGAAATACTGTGATTTCAAGAGATATTAAAAGGAAATGGTAGTTTATTAAGGGAGGATATTTGAAAAACGTAGCGATCTCTGACCAGTTGTTGCGCCAAGACCTTACGATTCATGGATACTTATCTCCCCAGATAGATTCAAACTGGCCTAGTTCCTCCAGGGCTGCCGCTTCAGTCGGGGCTGTATAAATAGGCTTTAAGGCAGAGGTAATCTTTTTAACATCTTTGTAAGAGACATAACGGATAGAATTACGTATCTGATGAACTATACACTTTTGAATTTCGGTATCAGGATAGCAGGCGTTGATGGCTTCGCTAAAGCCAGTCAGGTTGTCTACACTGATAATAAGTATATCTTGAACGCCCCGGTTACGGAGCTCGTTTAATACGCTAAGCCAAAACTTGGCGGATTCGTTTTCACCAATCCAGATGCCTAACACATCCTTGACTCCATCTAAATCTATTCCGATGGCCATGTAAGCGGCTTTATTGACGATCTGACCGTCTTGCTTGACCTTAAAGTGAATGGCATCCAGGAAGACCACGGCATAAATCTTTTGCAAAGGCCTATTCTGCCACTCCTTGACCAGGGGCATGATTTTGTTGGTAATATTGGAGATGAGGGCTGCGGAAACGTCTATGCCATACAAGTGCTAGAGATGGTCCTGGATCTCCCGGGTACTGACCCCTTTGGCATAAAGAGCTAATATTTGGTCTTCAATCCCGGTTACGCTCTTTTGGTGCGTCTTGACTACCAGGGGTTCGAAGTCTCCTTCACGATCACGAGGGATCTTAAGGTCAATATCACCATACTCGCTGCGCACGCTCTTTCGGCTGTGCCCATTGCGACGATTAGGGGTTGTCTTGTTCTTGGAATCATTCTTTTCATAGCCCAGGTTAGTGTCCATCTCGGCTTCCAGCATTTCTTGCAGGGTTTCAGTAAACAAGTCCCTTAAGACATCCTGGACATCTTCGGCTGTGGTAAGATTGTTCTCTTTGATGAACTTCTTGAGTTCCTCGCGGGATACGAGTTTCTTTTTCTCCATACTGTCTCCTGCCTTTCCATTTCATTCTATCCTTGGAAATTGCAGAAGCACAATTTATTTTACACACTCACTTCCATTTCTCCACGATCATGTCTTGGTTTATGGTCATCCCCTGGTGGTCATGGTATTAACATCCCCTTATCTATATCCTACCCTAACCGTGTTATCATTCTGTTGTATCAGGATGACATCCTTCAAATCCTGAATAATCTTGGTTTTTCTTACCACTGCTTCCATTCATCCCTTGTAGTATTCTCCCCACCTTCTTATAATGAAAAAAGGTAGGTATGATTAATAATTACTATCATGCTGCTAAACTAGTAGGAATGAAGTAGTCTATCATCATTTTCGGAGGTAAAGTATGAAAAGATTTAAGATACTGAGATGGTTATTTATTGGGGCTTTACTAATGGCATTTGTATCCACCCCGGCGGTAACTCAAGCAGCCGTGGAAGGGACTAAGATGTCAGACAACAACCAGTTAGGTAGTGCCTGGCCTATGTATCGGCATGATCCGCAACACTCCGGTTGTAGTGAATACAGGGGTCCGGCTTCAGAAATAAAGGTTAAATGGAAAGCTTCACAACCAAGTTCAGCAGCAATTACATCATTACTAATTGGGATTAACCGTGACATTTATGCTGCTAATACTTTTGGAAACCTTACGGTGTTTGATTATGCCACAGGAAGTAGCAAGAGTCATTATAATTCTACCTTAAAGGGAAACCCAATTATACTTAAAAACGGCAGTGTAGTAGCAACAGATGGCAAACAGACAGTCGTATCCATGCAGAATACCGAATTATACAACTGGAAGTATACTTTTGATGATAAACGCTACATTAATACGTCACCGGTTACCGGTACTGACCGAGCCGTGTTTATACATGCACCGAACGGCAAGTTATTCGCCATGGACGCTAATACTGGCAGCAAAATATGGGAAGCAGAAGTATATGGAGATACCACTCCGGCAATTGGTCAAAACGGTACCATCTATACTTTATCAGCTGCTAATGTCAATCATGGGGAAGCTGGTTATTTATACGCAGTTAACCTCGATACTGGCAAGCTGGAATGGAAGCTGCATCTTTCCGACCAAAACATGGGCCAATGTGCATTGGCTGTTGGTGAAGATGGTACTATTTATGTTAGCAGTAAAGGTGAGGATAACCGTTTGTATGCGGTAAACCCTGATGGAAGTCTTAAATTTAAAATATCTTTAGATAGTAATTTAACTCCGCCGGCTATTGCCAAGAATGGAACTATATACGTAGGTTCTGAAAAAGGTATACTCTATGCGTTCAATAATGATGGAAGTAAAAAATGGCAGTTTGAACCAAAGACACCAATAACTGTGGCACCGGTAATTGGTGCAGATGGTACGGTTTATGCTTGTGCTGGAACCATGATTTTTGCCTTGGATTCAAAAAAAAGTGATGTGCTTTGGCGGTATAATGCTGAAGAAAATATAACAACGGAACCAATTATCGATAGCAAAGGTAATATATATATTGCCGCTTACCATAAAGTAATAGTCCTTTATTCTCAGGCTCCTTATGCTCCATATGATCTGACTGTTTCCTCCGACCTCCTTAATAACTTAAGTTTGACTTGGCGACAGGATACGGCATATGAAGAGGACGGGTTTATTATTGAGCAAAGGATTGGTAAACAAGATTTTGTCCAGATCGGAGAAACTGCCCGTGATGTTACTACATATAAGCTGAGTTCCGTTCCATCAGGACAATATACCTACAGGGTTAAGGCTTATAATAAGGCCGGATATTCACAGTATTCCAATGAGGCAATTATTGATTTAACAGATAAATCCAATAATGGTGTTAAGAAAGTGCACACAGTTCGTTTTTTCATCGGGCGTCCAATTTATTCTATAGGTAGTGCTGCCTATACGACGGATGCGGCTCCGGTTGTCATCGGGGGAAGAGCTTTTCTGCCAATTCGATATGTTGCTGATGCCTTAGACGCTGAAGTGGAGTGGCTGGAGGAGGAAAAACAGGTTAACATAAGCAGGAATGATCTAAAAGTATCCTTATGGATTGACAAGCCCTGGGCCACGGTTAACGGGGAAGCCGATTTCATTGACCCGCGGAATCAAAAGGTAAGCCCAACCCTTGTTCCTCCAGGAAGAGCCATGTTACCTATTCGCTTCATAGCTGAAGGCTTGGATTGTCAGGTGGAGTGGGATGAACAGACCAAAGAAATAAAAATAGTCTATCTGGATTAAACAAGCACGATACTATAATAACTACTCCTCATCTAATGACTAACCATATTGCCGTTGGGTATAGCCCAAGCATTCAATACTTTAAATAGAATTTCTTTCCCACGAAGCGGAACAAAACAGAGGGGTGTTACGTCTTAAGTAACAGCCATGATTGTTTAGTGGAGTAAAGATGGCTATACATAATGCTCCACTGATCACCTGAAATTTAACTCTTTGCAATTACGAAAGGGGTGAATGGATAAAACCAAAGGTTGACCGTTAAGGTCGATTACCTCACGAATTTATAAACTATTTATTAAAGGAGGAAAGAACATTGCTAAAAGCAAGAAGTAGAAAATTATCCCTGGTACTGATTCTTGCTATGCTGATGACCATGTTTGTCGGCGTGGGAACAGCAAATGCGGCAGCAATCGAGTATAGTGCCTTCAGTGTTCCTACAATTGACACTGAAAATGTGTTTGGCAAAACATTGGGAAGCATTCTGGTTGAAATCGATAATGTCAAATATTTGGGTTCCGGTGCAAACTGGGTAACCTTAAAGATGCCCGATGGTGTTAAATTACTTAAATCTGGTGAAACTAAAGATGGTGTAACAGGACCTTCCGTAAAAGTAGAAGACGTTACCGGTGCGGTTTATGCCAAAGCGTTCGTTAAGAATTCCAGTACCGTAGATATAATGGTTATGGCTACTGGTACTGGTGAAGGTGAATTCTCCATTCATTTTGAGAACGTAAAAGTTCAGAGCGGCTCCGGCAATCTGGACGTAACCTTCCTGCCCCAGAGCGGCAGTGCTATGCCGGGCGGTACGCTAACTATAGCTAACATTGTATCCAAGGGTGCCACTCAGGCTATGGTATCTTCAGTAAAAAGCTTAGGTGAAGGCGTAGGGCAAATTGATACTATCAGTATCGCTGAACTGAGCCCAGGCGTATTTAAAGATACCGGCACTATCGAAATAGAATTACCCGATGGCGTTAAATGGGTAGATCCCTCAGATGTATCTGTAATTGGTTCTTGGGCATTTTCTGATATTGGATATAATGGATCACCACTTCTCACTTTTGATGATCCAAACACTGATAAAGTGGAAGGTTTAGTCGCATTAAGATTGAATAAAGACAAAGACATTTTATATGTTGATATTTTACAACCATTAAATGCAGATAAAGCAGGTCGAATTGATATTGGCGGAAGAGATGATATTTTCTTAGAAATCGATATCGATGAAGACGATGCCAAAAAGGGCGAAATCAAGGCCAAGGTCTCCAGTGATGATATCGATGGAGTAACCAAACAGGATCTGGTCATAGCCAAATACGGCGACTATGACACCACAATAACAGCCAATGAAACTACTGAACTTATCGCTGGTCATGATGAGCAGGAATTAGGCAGCTTCTACATTGAAGAAGAACTGGCCGGTAGTTTAGTTGCAGGTAGAACTATAGTATTGAAATTACCTTCTGGTGTAAAATGGAATAAAGCTCCTGAATTAACAGTTGAAAAAGGATCTATTTCCTATGACAGCGAGATTGATCTTTCCGCAAACAAAGCAAGAATAACCATTGACGAATTCTCAACTGATGCAGCCAAGATTCTGGTTGAAGAAGGCGAAGTATATGTAGAGCCGAACTTTGAAGGCGACGTTGAAATCGAAGTTAGTGGTACTGCTGGTGTAGATGGCACAGTTAAAGTGGCTGAAGCTGTTAAAGCTGTAGAAGTCACTGCCAGTGAAGTTCCGAACATCATTATCGGTGAACAAAATGTAGCAACTGGCGACATTGTTATTAAAGAAACTGTTGCTGGTGCTATTCAAGAAGGCGATATCGTTATTGAACTAGCCGGCGGCTACGAATTCTACAAAGAGCCTACCGTTAAAGTAACCGAAGGCGACCTGAAGATTGACGATGTGGACATTAACTCTGATCAGCAGTTAGTAATTACTATCGATAAAGATAGTGACGAAGCCAGCACCATTACTATTTCCAACATCTATGTAACCGGTTACAGATATGCTCCTACTGGTCCTGTAGTAGCTAAAATCGTTGAAGCTGAAGGTGAAGAGAAGACTGACAACGATGGCAAGAAATATGTGGATGCAGAAGGCAGCACAGCTCTTGATAGTCTTTATGCAAAACCAGGCTCAAGCGACAATCCCAAATACAGCGAAAAATCAGTTGGCGAAGTGATTATTGCTAATTGCATAACTCCTGCAGAAGCTGCTGCTACTGCCGAGTTCAAGATTGGCTCTAACATCTTCTATGTGAATGGTATAGCCAAGGTTATGGATGTAGCTCCTTACATCAAGAACGATCGCACTTATATGCCCATGCGCTATGTAGGTGAAGAAGTTCTGGGAGCAGAGGTAGTATGGGACAGTACAGCTCGTACCGTAACCCTGACCAAGGGCGACACCACTGTAGTGTTCACCATCGGAAGCACCACCTACACCGTAAATGGTGAAACCAAGACTGCTGATGTAGCTCCTGAAATTGCTAATGACCGCACCATGCTGCCAGCACGTTATGTAGCTGAAGCATTTGGCGCCATCGTTGGCTGGGATGCGCTTACTCAGACTGTATTGATTCAGCAATAGTTCAAAATAGTTGAATATAACCGGGTTCTTTCGGGAGCCCGGTTTTTATTTTCTACTAATAAAAATTGACAACAAATCTTATTGCACCATATAATTTAGGTATCCGACCCGTCGGTCAGAAACCTGGAGGTAGTTAATTGTGAAAAAGTATATTCGCTTCACGATAGTTATGTCTTTATGTATGGTGCTGCTATTTCCTTCCTTTGCGTATGCTGGGGAACAGACTGCACATACGATGACACTTGAGGATGCCCTACAAATAGCTTATGGTAATAATCCTGATTTACGTAAAGCGGACTTGGAATTAGAAAAAGCCCAGATACTGCGGGATGATACTAGGAAAGCTTTAGATTGGATTCCTACTGGTGGCTTAATATATCCTGAGACTCAGCAGGTCTTTAATGCCTATCAGCAGGCGGAGATTGGTTTAGCTACAGCCAAGAAAGCTCAGGCTTCTGAAAAAGACAGGATAACCCAGGAAGTAATTACTGCTTATACTAAGGTTTTGAAAGATTTTAATACTATGGAGAGTACTCGGCTTACCCTGGAGGATTTGGAACATCAAAAACGCATAGCGGGAATGAGTATGGGTCTTGGGTTAATTTCGGAACTGGATTATCAGCAGTTGGAGAGCGGTATAAAACAAGCCCAGGAAGGGTACAAAGCAGCCCAGGCAGCCTATGAAGGTTCTTTGGCTTCCCTCCGCTATCTGTTAGGTCAAAATGCAAGTTGGAATCCGGTATTATCCAGCAGAGCAATTCTAGGTACCTATAGCCGGAATGAACTCAGCGTAGAATTAAGCAGAGGAACCTCTGAGTCTATATTGGTATGGACTAAGAAAGCCTTATTGGACATTGAAGAAAGCAAAAAAACCTGGATTTTGCCTAATACTTCTTCGGATATGAAAAAAGTAGACTTGCATATGGCGGAGATAAATTATGAACAGGCCAAAAGAGATGTCAAAGCAACCATCGAGGGATTATATCATGGAATAGATGCTATTGAAGGCCAGATCCAAGCGGCCGAGTCGGCGCTGGCTACGGCTCAAAAGGAATTGGAGATAGCTCAGTTGAAGTATGATATTGGGGCAATTCCTCGCTATTCAATGACGGGCACTGATTCTTTATCAGCAGCAGAGGTGGCAGCGGAAACTGCTAGAATGGATTTAGAGAACCTGAAGGCTGATTTAGCGCAGATGAAGGCCCAGTTTGCTTATCTGACTGGACAGGAGCCTTATGACCCTAATGACTGGGGTGTTGTGGAATAAATGATAATACTGACTAGTTTGATATAAACAAGCGGAGTTAGGCTCCGCTTGTTCTTTTGGGGTTTTACTAATACCACTTTATAGTTGGGGCTAAGGTAAACCTCGTAAGAGATCACCATGCGCTGCGCGCTCGCGATGGCAAGATGCAATAGGATGCAATAGGGGACGGTTCTCTCTGTCACGTCAGTTATTATGGTGGGACACAGTAATATTGCCGCAGACGTGACAGAGAGAACCGTCCCCTATTGCATCCAAGGAAAAATATACAGCCTGAGTGTCGAATAGACTCAGGCTTTTTTGTTGTCTATCTATTGACCATATATTAATAAAGTCGCTATACTTTTATCATGACCGACTCGTCGGTCGGGAACTAGCAGGAGAATTAAAATAAATAGATGAACTGGGAGGGACACCGGTGAAAACCAGACGTAAGAGTACATATTGGGGACTGATTGTGGTATTGATAGCAGCCTTTTTGATCAGCGGATGCGGGCAAAAAGAAGAAGCTGTCAAAGAAACGGAAATAAGTGTTAATACGGCTCTGGCTGAGGAGCGCAGTATAGTCAAGAGCGCTCGATATGCTGGAATCGTAAGAGGGCAGAATGAAGTCTATCTTATGCCCAAGGTGGCGGCTCGGGTCACGGGCATTCATGTTAATCCCGGGGATGTGGTGTCACAGGGCCAGACCCTTATAACCCTGGACAGCAGCGATTTTCAGGCTAGCGTTGCTCAGGCGGAAGCTGGGGTTAAAGCCGCCAATATTCAGCTGGAGACTGCTCGTTTAGCCTTGGAACGTACCCAGAAGCTCCATGAAGCCGGGGCTGCTTCCCAGCAGCAGCTGGAACAAGCCCAAAGCGGCTATGAGTTAGCCCAGGTGGGCGTTGAACAGGCTAATGCCGCTTTGGCTATGGCTTCCCTGCAGTTAAATTACTGTACCCTGACTGCTCCCATCAGCGGAGTGGTGGGATCGATTAACCTATCTTTAGGCGATATGGCCAATCCCGCCTCACCAGCGGCGGTGATCAGTGAAACTTCCCAGTTGGAAATAGAAGTAATGGTCGGTGAATCGGAAATCAACTTTATCGAAGTAGGCAGTCCGGTGGATGTTTATATACGGGCGGTCAGCGAGGAGGCCTTTAAAGGCCAGGTGGCCAGTGTGGCTACGGTACCGGATCCGGTTAAGCGCAACTATGCGGTGAAAGTCACCCTGGATAATCCGGAAGGCAAGATAAAATCCGGTATGTTTGCGGAAGTAGCGGTAAACACCCTCAGCAAGGATAATGTAATATGCGTACCGGCCAATGCGGTGGTACCCAAGGGCGCTCGTACTGTAGTTTATGTGGTTGATGAGGAAAGCCGGGCCCGGGAACGGGAAGTGGAGATTGGTATTGAAAACTCCAGTTATGTGGAAATAGTCAAGGGACTATCTGTTGGTGAACAAGTCATTACCAAGGGGAGCACATTGGTGGCAGAAGGTACCCTGGTGAGAGTAATAACCGGGGGGGCTAACTAATGAGTCTTATAAAATTTGCCGTAAATAGGCCGGTCACCATGATTATCATGGTGTCAGTGCTGTTGATATTGGGTTTTTTCACTTACAGCAAATTGACAGTGGATCTGCTGCCGGAGATGGAGCTGCCAGTGGCCGCAATTATAACCAGCTACGGCGGTGCAGGTCCGGAGGAAGTAGAGTCAGGGGTCACGAAACTCCTGGAGAGTGCCCTGACCACAGTTAGCAATGTTGATACCATACAGTCCATATCCACAGCAGGACAATCCATCATCATAATGATGTTTAAATGGGGCACGGATATGGACGCGGCAGGTATTGAGATCAAGGACAGCATTGGCTATGTGGAAGGCTTTCTGCCCAGCGGGGTAGAGGATCCCATGGTAGTAAAGATGGATCCCACTATGATGCCCATCATGCAGATAGGTGTCAGCGGTGAAGATCTGGAGCAAGTGCAGGAAATTGCCGAAGAAGTTATCGAACCGCGCTTGTCCCGTATACCGGAAGTAGCCTCGGTAATTATCACCGGTGGGCAGGACCGGGAGGTTAAAGTAGAAGTTGACCCGGTCCGGCTGGAAAACTACGGTTTAACTCTCTCCCAGGTAGCCCAGGTTCTGCAGATGGAGAACTTCAATATGTCTTCAGGTAAAGTAACCAGGGGCGACCGGGAGTATTACGTGCGCAATATGCAGGAGTTTGAAACCGTAGAGGATATCCGCAATGTGGCCATTTTAACCCCTACGGGAGCTAGTCTGCGCCTGGGTGATATAGCTACGGTTACCGATGGTTACAAGGAAATGGAGCAGTATACCCGGGTAAACCATAAGGAAGCGGTGGGCATCCACATTATGAAGCAGACGGATGCCAACACCGTGAAAACCAGTGAACTGGTACGTAAAGAATTGGCCAAAATCCAGCAAGAAAGGAACCTGGATTTTGAGGTAGATGTGGTCTATGATGCCGCCTCCTATGTGCAGCGATCCATCAACAGCACCATCCGCATGATTTTTGAAGGGGCATTGCTGGCGGTACTGGTATTGTTCCTGTTTTTGCGTAATATGCGCAGCACCCTTATTATATTTACTTCCATACCCTTGTCCATTATTGCTACTTTCATAATGATGTATTTTTACGGTACTACTCTCAACCTAATTACCATGGGCGGATTGGCTCTGGGAGTGGGGCGTATTGTGGACGACTCTATTGTGGTGTTTGAAAATATATACCGGCACCGGAGTCTGGGCTTGTCGCCCATGGAGGCGGCAATTACCGGTGCTTCCGAAGTGGGCGGCGCGATACTGGCGGCAACTATGACCTTTATTGCCGTTTTCCTGCCCATGGTCTTTGTAGAAGGGCTGGCTTCCATTGTGTTTAGTCCCATGGCTATGACCATATCTTTTGCTATATTGTGTTCCTTGTTGGTAGCTTTGACAATTATACCTTTGATGTCGTCGCGCATTTTAACTGACCAATCCATGCAGAGAACCAGAACCGGCAGCGGCCGTATATTCGATATTATGCAGGGGTTTGGGCATTGGATAGATGGCTTAGGTGAGCGATATAAAGTTCTCCTCCAGGCCTGCTTGAACCATCGCCGACGGGTGATTATAATAGTTACTCTTTTGATGGTCGCATCCTGTGCGGCTATCCCCTTGGTAGGTGCGGAATTCTTGCCTACAACCGACTCGGGGGAGATTTCGGTAAGCATTGAGACGGATAAAGGCAGCAGCCTGGACGATACCGATGAGATCGTCCGCCAGGTGGAAGCGCGCATACTGGATATACCCGAAGTGGAAACGGTATTCACCAGTGTGGGATCAACGGGAACTATGCTGATGAGCATGGGTGGAGGCAGCAATAATTCTACCCTTTATGTTAAACTGTGTCCCAAGAACGAGCGGCAACGGGGAGTGGAGATAGTAGCTGAGGAAATCCGTCAGAAGCTGGCTGGTTTGGCAGGAGCCAAATATTCAGTCTCGGTAATGGATTCCACCAGCTCTATGGGTATGGGAAGCTCATCTCCGGTGGTGGTACGGATCAGCGGTGATGACCTGGATGTGCTGAAAGAACTTTCCACTGAGGTGGCTGACATAGTACGGTCTACCCCCGGCACCCGGGAGGTGACCTCCTCCCTGACTGACGGTAACCCGGAGGTGCAGATCAGAATAGACCGGGACCGGGCAGCGGCCTATGGTTTGACTCCCATGCAGGTAGCCAGCGAGATTAAAAGTGCTATGGACGGAACCGTGGCAACTCGCTACAAGGTAGAAGGCGAGGAAATCGATGTCCGCGTATCTTATGCCTCGGGAAGCTATAATGATATGGATTACCTGACCAACATGACTATTCTTACTCCTCAGGGAGCGGTGGTCAAACTTTCCCAGATTGCTTCTTTCGAACTAGCTCAGGGTCCGGTGCAAATCATCCGGGAAGACCAGGTGCGTAAGGCCGAAGTTACTGCTGATTTGCTAAACCGGGACTTGAACAGTGTTATGACTGATATACAAGCCCGTGTAGCCCAAATGAATCTGCCCGCTGGCTATGAAATAAGCTACGGCGGGGAGAACGAAGAAATGATGGAAAGCTTCGCCAGCTTGGCGATAGCCTTGTTACTGGCCATACTGCTGGTGTATTCAGTTATGGCGGTACAATATGAATCCTTCTTTAATCCCTTTGTTATCATGTTCTCTGTTCCCACCTGTATTATCGGAGTGGTTTTCGGATTGCTGGTTACTGGCCGGGCCTTCAGTATAACTGCTTTTATAGGAGTAATTATGCTGGTGGGTATAGCCGTATCCAATGCCATCGTGTATGTGGATTACCTGAAGCAACTGCGGGAACGGGGTATGGAACGTAATGCTGCTATAGTTGAAGCTGGGCGTGTACGCTTACGGCCGATATTGATGACTGCTTTCACCACTATTTTAGCCATGTTGCCCATGGCCATTGGTTTAGGGGAAGGTGCTGAGCTGATAGCTCCCCTGGCTACGGTAGTTATCGGCGGTCTCCTGGCTTCAACCCTGATTACTCTAGTCCTGGTGCCGGTGGTTTACAGCATCTTTGACGACTGGGGCCGGAAAATCAGTGCCCGCTTCAGCAAAGGGAGCAACACCCAGGGGCCCGATGTGAGCGTATCCTAAGTCATCTGTGTGATTGCTGGGCGTGCAAGAGGGGACGGTTCTTTCTTGCACGTCCAGTTCAAATATTTGGAGAGCATAGTATGCTTCGACGTGCAAGAAAGAACCGTCCCCTCTTGCACATGGTGTACGTTACCAGGAGGTACGGGGAATGAACCAGGGTCAGAAGTTGGGAGGAAAAAGAGAAGCCATTATTCAAGCGGCGTTGCAGGTATTCTCTGAAAAAGGCTATCACAACGCCCGCATGGAAGAGGTAGCTACTGTGGCTGGTATAGGCAAAGGCACTATCTACGAGTACTTTGACAGTAAGCTCCAGCTGTTTCAGGCAGTTCTGGAAAATTCTATTAAAGTGTATTACGATAGTATCATACTGGAAGAAAATCCCTCTCTTTCTTTTGAGGAAAGGCTGCGCCGCCTGATCCATAGCCATGTGTGCTTTTCCCAGGAAAATCGCCAGTTAACCCGTATCGTTTTTTGGGATTCAGACATTATTGACAGCGAACTGAAAGATTGGGTCCTGTCGATGCGTAAAGAAAAAGAAGAGAAAATGATGGAGGTCATTCGCCAGTCTATAAAAAAAGGCGAACTGCGTGACGTTGATCCCTGGCTGCTGACCATAATGCTGGAAGGGGTCGTTGCCTCTCTTTGGGGGCCCATCATTTTGGATGACTGGAACGTTGAAGCAGCCGAGCTGGCGGATTCTATAACCGACATGATAATGCGCGGAATAGCGGCGCGATAAGGGGAGGACGTGCAAGAGGGGACGGTTCCTTTATGCATGTCCAGTTTGAGTGTTGTAATCATACGTATCATCCTTTTCGGAGCAGTATATATGTCATTGCTGTGAAAACGGCTTCCTAGTATGTCATGGCTGTGAAAATAGCTCCCAATTGTGTCATTGCTGTGAAAATGGCTTCCTTTTATGTCATCACGAGGAGCGAAGCGACGTGGTGATCTCAACCGGTAAGCCCGGCTGATTTGAATGAGATTGCCACGCCCCTGCCGGGGCTCGCAATGACAATTAAGAATTCCTTTCATAGCGATGACAGGCTTAAGTTTTCGTTTATAGTGGCCTGTTCTACTGGTGACAATTGCTGTGAAAATAACTACGCTGTGTCATCGCGAGCGCGTAGCGCGTGGCGATGACACAATGGTTGCCTTTTTACTGACATGAAAGCCATTTTCACAGCAATGACAATTAAGAATTCCTTTCATAGCGGTGACAAGCTAAAGTTTTCGTTTATCGTGGCCTGTTATTCAGGTGATAAATGCGAGGAGCGGCGAAGCAATCTCCAATGAGGACTACTGAAAATCTCTTTATTCGGCAGGTATTATAATGGCACTCTATAAACGGATTATCACAGCATTGCTGATGGTTATATTTATCGGAATAGCCCCGGGTGCAGCCCAGGGCTTCTCCGATACCCGCGGCCATTGGGCCCGGCCGCAGATCGATCACCTGCAAAGCCGGGAACTGTTGTCGGGTTACCCGGATGGCACTTTTCGCCCTGATGCTTATGTTACCCGGGAAGAATTCGTAACCTTGGTAATCAAAGCTCTGAATAAAGAGAGCGAAGCCCGTCAATTGGAAAAAGGGCAGGGCTTTTTTAAAGATACGGGCCAGCGGTGGTCCCGGGGGTTTATTGATTTGGCCTTCGAATTAAATATCACTTCCGGTGACGGTACGGGCAATTTCCATCCCCAGCGAGCGGTTACCCGGCAGGAAGCGGTTACCCTGCTGGTAAATGCTCTGCACAGGGGAGATGAGTTACCTGATTATAATGAGCTTCTCTTCTTGGACAGTTCCAATATAGCTGAGTGGGCCCGGGCTTCGGTAGCCTACGCCTCCCGCCATGGTATCATCAAAGGCTTTCCCGACTTGACTTTTCGCCCCCAGCAGCCGGTTACCCGTGCTCAGGTAGCGGTAATGCTGGAACAATTCCTTGAGCTGCGCGGGCAGAAATATCATATGGCCGGCACTCTGCTGACTATTAATTTGCCTTTGCGCCAGGCGGTTATTGAAATAGATGGCCGCCGGCATAATTTCGAGCTGGATGAAAACTTGGCAGTTTACAAAATCGATTCCCAGGAACCCCTGGTCGAACTGAATCTTCCGGCCCCGGGCTATTTTGACCTGAATCGGGAAGGAAAACTGGCCTTTGTTGGTTTAGTGGAAAATCTGCCGGAATCCAATCTGGATATTAGCACTAGTAAATTAACTTCTACACCTATTCAGAGAACAGGTTCTACCATTGTTTCCTCAACTCTGGTGCAATTAGCCCAAGAAACTGAAGCTGCGGAAACTTCCCTGGACAATCCTGGCACCAGCCTGGAAAACACCCGCCAGGCTATGCGGGTGCATGAATTCATAAGGGAAAGCGGAGCTACCGGCCGGGGACAGCTAGTGGCGGTGATAGACAGCGGCATTGATCCGGGTCACCCTGACCTGCAGACCACCGTGGATGGATATCCCACCCTGGTGGACTTTATCGACTTTACCAATGATGGCAAAGTGGATCTTTCCCGTATAGGCAAGCCCGTTGATGGCTCATTTATCGCCGGCGATCAAATTGTAAATGTCAAGGGCATAGTTAATGCCGCCGGTGATTTTCGTTATGGATTTTTGGACGCTTCGGTTCTGCCGGCGTCTTTCACGGATGATTCGCGTATCAAGTCTGTTCTGGTTGTGGCGGCAGCCAGCCAGTACTGGTATCTCTACGACACCATATATATCGATACCGATGGAGACGGAGATATAACCGAAGAAAAGCCCCTTAAACGCTACACTCCCGGGGATTATGCCAGTATAGCCGGTGCTGGTGATAAGCGTTTAAATGTAGTGGTGGCCGAGATTTCCAATGACCCGCCTTATGTAAAGCTGGGCTTTGACGGACTGGGCCACGGTACGGAAGTAGCCGGTATAGTAGCTGCCAATGGTGAAATTACCGGTATAGCTCCGGGGGCGCAAGTGCTGGCGGTAAAGATTCTGAACCGCCTGGGTGAAGCCAGTATATCTGTACTGCAGCAAGCCCTGGAAGCTGCCGGCCAGCGGGGAGCCCGGGTAGCGGTGGTAAGCCTGGGCCAATACCAGCTCAGCTACCGTGACTACGATCAGTTGGCCAGTACCGCTGAGCTTATGTGGAAAAAATATCAGATGATAATCTGCATGGCGGCCGGCAACAATGGACCGGGAATAAATACGGTAACCCGGTCTTCAGCCCTGGGTAATGTAATAAGTGTGGGGGCTTATGCTACTCCTCAGATGTGGTACCGTGATTATGGCTGGAAAGTGGAAGAGCCTACCTTGTGGTATTTTAGCTCTGTTGGGCCTTCTGTAGATGGATTGCTGGCACCAACCGTGATTGCACCGGGCAACGCTATTTCTACTTTTCCACTGTGGGGAGATTCCATTTACCGGCTGGATGAAGGCACCAGCATGGCCGCACCTCACGTAGCCGGGGCGGTAGCTTTATTGCTGGATGTCGCAACCCACCAGTTGTATAAAAATGATACCCTGGCAGTTTACCAGGCCTTAATCAGCGGAGCCGTGCCCCTGGACAATTTACAGCCGGCAGAACAGGGCCTTGGGGCGGTAAATGTAATGCGGGCCTGGCAGGAGTTAAAGGATATGAAAGATTCTTTTACCGCTTACAAAGTGCGCCAGTACACTCCTGGTTACGGGTATGGACAGGGTCTTTATTCCCGCGGGCTGATTCCAGCGAAAATGTCGGTGAAAATCAGCAATACCAGCAATACCAGCCGCCAGCTGGCGGTGGGGGGATTGGCGGACTGGATTCAGCCTAGCCAATACTGGCTGCAGGTTCCGGCCGGCAGTGAACGGCGCATTAATATTGAATATCAGGGTTTGAATGAGCCGGGCTTGTACAGCCAGTTTTTGGTGGCTGATGATATGGATACTCCCGGCACTGATCTGAATATCCTGCAAACAGTGGTTGTGCCTTATGATCTTGGCAATCTGCCTAAAAACACTCTTACCCAAACTGCTAATCTGCCTGCCGGCCAATTTAAGCGTTATTTTCTGCAGGTGCCTGAGGGCACGGGCCAGTTAAACTTGTCTTTAGAGGTGGGCCAGAAGGGAAGAGCTCGCATGCATGTCATATCACCCCAGGGATGGCAGGAAGTAAGCAGCTACGCCGGGGTTGGCAGCACCACAACCCGGGATAAAGTAGAATTGACTTTTGATCAGCCTGCGGCTGGTGTATGGGAAGTGGTGGTTTACAGTTCATCCACATTAAGTTCCTTTAACCTGCGGCAGACCAGCTATACTTTTAAGGCTTCCCTGGAAAATGTGGTGCCTGTATCACAGAAGAAACCGGAGGAGCGCTATTTGATAACGGCAGTACCATCAACGTTGCAGGAAGAGGGGAAGATGACGGTTACCCTGCATTTCTGGCATTACAACACCAAAGCTCCCGCAGAAGGGGCGGTAGTAATCAATGACCGGCTATATGAACTTGATCAGGGCACTGTCACTCTGAACCTTCCTTTGACAGAATCTCCTGTACCAATACATATTTCTTGGTAAGAGATCGCCACGTCGCTTCGCTCCTCGCGATGACACATAAGATGACTTTTTTAAGATCGCTACGCACTATGTGCTTGCGATGGCACATAAGATGGCTGTCCTTAAATCGCCACTTCACGGCCGCTGCTCGCGGGCAACCTTTCCCCTTACTTGCTTTGACTTGCGACTGGTAATAGTTTACTATGAGTCTAAACGACTATTTGTTATGAGCTGAAGGGGGACAAACTATGGACCCAGCCCTGGTTAATAAGGCCCGCGAGCTGTTGAATGCCAATTACATCTCCACCACCCTTAGCACGGTAGATCGGGATTATAACGTAAATGTTGCGGTCATTTCGGTTTTAGAGATGATCGATGACCAGACCATTATCTGTGCCCGGTTTGGGGCGGACCGTACCTATGCAAATCTAAAGGAAACCGGCAAGGGAGTATTCCTGGTTTTGCTGACTGACAATGAGAAGACCAAGGATGGGATACGGGTTTATGTCAAGTTGGTGGACGATCAGCAGGAGGGCCCGTATTACCAGCGAATTAAAGAAAGGTTGGCTAATACCCGCTACCGGGATTTTCCTTTGAAGAATTGCCTGGTATTCGAGATCACTGATATCCTGCCGGTGTCAATGCTAGGGAAGTAGGATATCTTTGTCATTGCGTAGCGAAGCAATCTCAACAGGGATTAAAGGCATTTGAATGAGATCGCCACGGCACTTCGTGCCTCGCAATTACAATATAGTTATCTTCCGTGTCATTGCGAGGAGCATAGCGACGAAGCAATCTCGAAAGAGCAGCAAGTTCAGACTCTGCTTAGTTCGGGGGTATATAGTAATCGTTCCGTTACTGGCATTTCAACATATTGTAGAGTAATAGAAGGTAATACAGGGGAAAGAGATTAAGGAGGGCACTATGCATCTTGGCAAGGTAATGGTAGTTTTCGGTACCCGGCCGGAAGCAATCAAGATGGCACCGGTCATCAGGGAACTGCGTGAGGTCAAAGATATTGATACCGTGGTAGTGGTAACAGCCCAGCACCGGGAAATGCTGGATCAGGTGTTAAATTTGTTTGCTATTCAGCCTGATTATGACCTGAACCTGATGAAGGAACAACAGGATTTGTTCAATATTACCGTTGGAGTTCTCAACGGCATGCAGGAGATCCTGGAAAAGGAGAAGCCGCATCTGGTTTTGGTGCATGGGGATACTACCACCACCTTTGCTGCTGCACTGGCCGCTTTTTATATGCGGATTCCGGTAGGGCATGTGGAGGCTGGTCTGCGCACCCGCAACAAGTATTCTCCTTATCCGGAAGAGATGAACCGTACTCTGGCCGGGCGGATTGCCGAGCTGCATTTCGCTCCTACCGATACCGCCCGGGATAATCTGCTGGCTGAATCCACAGCTTCCTTCAAGATATGGGTAACCGGAAACACGGTAATTGATGCGCTGTTGGAGACGGTACAGCAGGATTACACCTTCGGACCGGAACTGCAGGGCATAGACTTCGACAAGCGCTTGATCCTGGTCACTACCCACCGCCGGGAAAACTGGGGCAGCGGTATGCGTAATATTTACCAGGCTTTAATAGATATTGTTAATGAGTTCCTTGATGTGGAAGTAGTGTTCCCGGTGCATCGCAACCCGGTTGTCAGGGATGTTGCCGAAGAAATGTTAGGAGGGCGGGAACGCTTTCATTTGATCGAGCCCCTGGATTATGAGCCTTTTGCCAACTTAATGAACCGCTGCTATATGGTTATGACCGATTCGGGCGGATTACAGGAGGAGGCTCCTTCCCTGGGTAAACCGGTTTTAGTTTTGCGGGATACCACCGAGCGCCCGGAAGCTGTGCAGGCAGGCACGGTAAAGCTGGTGGGAACCAATCAGCAGAAAATATATGAAGCAGCTAAGCTGCTGTTAACGGACAAAAATGAATATGAGAAGATGGCCCGGGCTATTAACCCCTATGGGGATGGCTATGCCTCAAAGCGGATAGTGAATGTGGTGAAGGACTTTTTGTATTCCCGGATCGGAGCGCAGTAATGCCAGCTAGGTTGTGCAAATAAAGTATGGATAGAAGAGGGAACGATCTTACCCATATTGACTTTTGTTTAGACGGTAAGCATTCGTTGAGAAAAGTTGTCCTCCCCGCTGGTGCATGATATTCTGGCCTCTCAGGGAGACTATTAGTTGGTACTAATGTCTGCTGGGAGGATTCACATGGAGTATTTATCCGTTTTGATCAGGACGACTCTGGCCTTCGTAACTGTGTTTGTAGTAGCCCGGCTGCTGGGAAAACAGCAGCTCAGCCAGCTTACTTTTTATGAGTACATTACCGGCATTACCATGGGGGACATAGCCGCCAGTATCGCTATTGATTCAGGGCGCAGTCCGTTGTATTATATGTTTGCGCTAGTAGCATTTGCCATTCTGACCTTTGGGATGGGGGTGATTACGGAAAAAAGCCGGCCATTGCGCAAGCTGATCGAAGGTGAACCGGTAATTCTGGTTCACAATGGTAAAATCCTGGAACATAACATGGCCAAAAGCGGCTATAATATGGAAAATCTCATGATGCAACTCCGGGAACGGGATGCATTTGATATTTCTGAGGTGGAATTCGCCATAGCAGAAACTGACGGTTATCTGACCGTCTTAAAAAAATCCCAGCACCGGCCGGTTACCCCGGCGGATTTGGGAATAGATACTAAATATGAGGGGATACCCTCAGAAATTATTGTAGACGGAGAGGTAATTCATCAGAACTTGAAGCAGAACAATTTGGACGAGGCCTGGTTGATAGCCCGGCTCAACAGTATGGGCTACAACAGTCCAAAAGAAATTGCCTATGCCAGTTTGGATAGTGAAGGCAACCTGTATGTGGATGATAGACGCGATCGTCTCGACCATATGACTGATATATCCGATTAAGCGATCGCGGTTACTCCCAGAGGAGGATGAATATGTCAACCATAAAGTTTGGCACCGACGGCTGGAGAGCAGTAATAGCCCGGGACTTTACCTTTGCCAACTGCCGGTTGGTAGCCCAGGGTATTGCCGGCTATGTGAACTCAGTCGGGTTAGCCAAAAGAGGTATAGTGATCGGTTATGACAATCGCTTTATGTCTGGTGACTTTGCCCGGGAATGTGCTCGGGTATTATTGGGAAATGGAATTAAAGTCTACTTGATGTCCCGTCCAACACCCACGCCGGTGACTGCCTTTGCCATTCAGGTCAAGGAAACCGGCGGAGCGATAATGATTACTGCCAGCCACAATCCCCCTGAGTATAACGGCATAAAGTTTATTCCCGAGTATGCGGGGCCGGCTCTGCCTGATGTCACTGACGCCATCGAACAGGAGATCCAGCATGTCATTGACACCGGTAAAGTTTATGAACTGTCCATCGAAGAAGCAACCAAGTTTGATCTTTTTGAAGAACTAAATGTGGATAAAGAGTACCAGGCTCAGCTGTTGAAAATGACCAACCCGGAAGCTTTCAAAAACCATCCCCTGCGAATAGTGGTAGACCCCATGTTTGGGGCGGGAATAGGTTATCTGGATAAGATTCTGTCCCAGTTGGGCTGTGAAGTTTTTGCTATCAACAACTACCGGGATGCTTTATTCGGGGGCTTGCTGCCGGAGCCAACCGATGCCAACTTGGCCGACCTGAAACGGGCAGTGGGCACCTACAAGGCTAATGTGGGTTTGGCTTTGGACGGGGATGCAGATCGCTTTGGCATCATTGATAACCAGGGTAATTTTATCAGTGCCAACCGTTTTATGGCCTTATTGCTGGAGCACCTGCTCCTTACTCGCCAGTTTCGCGGACCGGTGGCCAGAACTATTGCTACTACCCACATGCTGGATCGTATTGCCCGCAAAAATGGACTGGCCACAATTGAGACCCCCGTTGGCTTTAAATATATAGGCCAGTGCCTGCGGGAAAAGGGCTGCATGTTGGGCGGAGAGGAAAGCGGAGGCTTAAGTATTTTAGGACATGTTCCCGAGAAAGACGGTATACTGGCCTGCCTGCTGGCGGCGGAGATGCTGGCCTGGAGCGGGAAGACTTTTGAGGAGTTGCAGGCAGAATTGACGGAAAAATACGGGGACATGGTGAGCCGGCGCATGGATGTGAAAGTTAGCTCCGGGGAAAAGGCTGCCATATTGGCCAGGTTGGAAGAATACCGGCCTAAGAGCCTGGCCGGGATTCCGGTAGAAGCCAGCGATAACCTGGAGGGCTTGAGGCTGATACTGGAAAATGGCAGCTGGGTGTTAATCCGGCCTTCCGGAACGGAACCTGTATTCAGGATATATGTGGAAACCGGTAAAGATGAGTGCTTGACGGCAATACAAAAAGAGGTTCTGCAGGGTTTGGGGATAAGTGCGTAGAGAAGATCTCTTTGCCCGATTGCTATCGGGCTTTTTTGTGGGAAATTATAGATAAAAACAGATCGAAAACGGGGAAGGGTTTTCCATGCAGTATGACGAAAGTAATAAAAGTACTGACAATATAGGACCAAGATGGCTGGAACAATTAGATAATGTCTTCTCCCAGGTGATTGAAGCCCTGCAGAAAAGCAGGGAGGAAATATTTGAGATAAACCAGGACTGTGAAAAACAGTGTATGCTGCTGGAAACTGAGCTGCAGGAGATAAATAAGCAGATCGAACAAGCTATTGCAGCAGGTGACAAATATAATAAACTGGCCCGGCAGGCTCGTCTGCGTCTAATGGAGGTCAGCAGGCGCTTCGATATTATGACTGAGAAGGATATTAAGAATGCTTACGAGACTGCCCAGGCCTTGCAGATTAAATACCAGGAAGCGCGCCAGCTGGAAAACTATTTAAAGCTGCGCCGGCATAAGATAGAGAATCAAATCCGCCAGTACCGGAGTATCAATCAAAAGGCTGAAAGTCTTTTAGACACTACCTCTATAGCTCTAAAGCTCATGGAGAGCTCCTCCGATAAATTAAGTGATACCCTGGAACAGGTAAACCGCAAAAATCAGTTGGAATTATGGATTGTGGAAACCCAGGAAGCAGAGCGGCGCAAAATAGCCCGGGAACTCCACGATGGCCCGGCTCAGAGCCTGGCCAGCATGTTAATTCGCCTGGACCTGGTTATGCGCATGATACCGGAAGATGCTGTCCAGATCCGGGATGAACTGCAGAACCTGAAAGCTATTGGGGCTGAAAGCCTTAGGGATGTGCGCAGCATTATGTATGACCTGAAGCCCACCCTGTTGCATGAACAAGGCCTTTTCAGCACTTTGAAGGATTATTTTAACGATTATGAAGCCAAGTATAACTTCCAAATCGATTACGTATTGTTCGGAAAGCAGCGGCAATATGATCTGGCTTTGGAAGTAGGCTTGTTTAGAATGGTGCAGGAAGCCATCACCAATGTGCGCAAGCATGCTGGGGTTAACAAGGCTTTGGTGAAAATGGAGGATAAAGGGTCCCTGCTGACTATAGTGATCAAGGATGAGGGCTGCGGATTCGACCTGGATAAAATCAATCAACAGCGGGAAAGCTATGGAATTTTGGGTATGAAAGAAAGGGCCCGACTGTTTGGCGGGGAACTGCAGATTCTTACTCAACCAGGAGAGGGGACCCAAGTTATTATAAAGGTGCCATTGGAAGGGGAGGCAAGCGATGGACAAAATAAAGGTGATAATAGCTGATGATCATGCCCTGGTAAGAGAAGGATTACGGCGATTACTGGAGCTGGACCCCAATATCGAGGTACTAACCGAAGTAGGCGATGGGCAGGGAGCCATAAATATGGTCCGAAAGCTCAGGCCGGACATAGTGCTCATGGACGTTAATATGCCTGGCACCGATGGCATCATAGCCACCCGGGTGATAAAACGGGAAATGCCTTCCGTGCGAGTGGTGGCTCTGACTATTTACGAAGATGAAGAAGTAATAGAAATGGTAAAGGCCGGTGTTTCTGCCTATGTATTAAAAGATGTAGCCGGCAGCGAGTTGATCGATACTATTTATAAGGTGATGGACGGCGAGGTGGTGATTCATCCCCGGGTAGCCAATCGCCTGGTAAAGGAAATAACCCGCAGCGACAAGAAAAAAGAGACGGTGCGTCTCACTAAACGAGAACGGGACGTGCTCGCCTGCCTGGTCAGAGGACATACCAACAAAGAAATGGCCGATATGATGTTTATAAGTGAAAAAACTGTCAAAAATCATCTCACCAGCATATTCCGCAAACTAGGGGTAAAAGATCGTACGCAAGCTGCTGTATATGCCCTGAAAAACAATATTGTGACAGACGAATATTAATCCTACAGGTAATCAAGAGACCTCTTTCCAGCATAAGCATATACTGATAGGCCAGGAGGAGGTCTTTTTTGTGGTTATTTTTCTGAAAACCCTGGGTTTTGGCATATGGTTGGGTATTATGTTGGTGCTGATTGCAGCGGTCCGGCGTACTTCCCGTCGTCAAGTCAAGGGCAGCAAGCAAGAGAACAGCTCCGGTGTCTGGTTTTGAGCCAATGGTTTTGTAAAGATCTGTCCTTTTTTGGTAGATTCGTGTCACCGAATGGAATACAATATAATAAGATCACAGGCAGGGGTGGGGTTTATGGTTAACTTTTTTATGGACTTGTTATTCCCCCAAAGGGAATGTTGTATTTGCCGGCAACCAGGCTTGTACAGCACCAGAAGGCCCTGGTGCAGGTCCTGCCAGGAGCAATTGATAAAGCTCCAGGGAATGCTCCCCATATGTGACCGGTGCGGCAAGTATCTGGTGGAAGGTGATGGACCCCTGTGCCAGGATTGTCAGACCCGTACTCCTCCTTTTAAGCTTTCCCGGGCGGTGGGGCCTTACGAGGAACCCTACCGTATTTCTACCAAAGTTTTAAAGTTTTTGGGGCGACGCCAGTTGGCCTACCGCATGGGCAAGATGATGGCGGCCGTGGTGAAAAAAGAACCGCGTTTCTGGCCTATTGATATGATTATTCCCGTACCATCCACTAAAGCCAGCATAAAACAGCGGGGGTTCAGCCAGACCGAACTCCTGGCTCAACAGATCAGCAAAGAACTGAAGGTAAAAATGTATCCCCATCTCCTGATAAGGGTGAAGGAAACACCGTCCCAAAGGGAATGTACCCGGGAAGAACGGGAAAAAAACCTGCTGCAAGCCTTTGATGTCCGTAAGGCTGATTGCATAAAGGGAAAGAATATCCTGTTGGTGGACGATGTTTTTACTACGGGATCAACCAGTCGGGAGTGTGCCCGAACTCTGCTGGATAATGGAGCCAACCAAGTGAACGTTATTACCTGGGCTACGGGTAAGGGTTGCTAGCAAAGGAGGGATGGCAATGGCACCAGAGTTAAGAAACTGTTCGATATGTGGCCGCTTGTTTGCCTACCAGCCGGGCGGCAGGACGGTTTGCTCCCGTTGCCGGGACCAGGAAGAGGAGAAATATATGGTGGTACGCAGATATGTGCGCGATCACCCGGGAGCGACTGTTTTTGAAGTAGCAGAAGCGACTGGTGTAGATGAAGAACTGATTTTGCAGTTTTTACGGGAGGGCCGCCTGCAGTCGAGGGGCTTTGTGGAGGTTGTACAGTGCCAGCGCTGTGGTACATACATAGAGAGCGGCAAGTACTGTGCTAAATGCCTGCAAGAACTGGATAGCCAGTTTAAGCAGGTTATTTCCACCAATCGTCCCAATAAACCTGACACTCAGGAAAAGCGATCTTCCCGGGAGCGTATGCATATTAAGGACTAGTTATTTCCAAAGGATTGCATGAGATACTTGTCAGACCCGGTTTCAGCATTTATTACCAGACTTTAGCTGATCTTGCAGCTAAAAACCAGTGCATTTTTACATAACAATGAGCTAATTAAAGAAAAACGCTTATTAAGGGAGTGAAGAACTTCCTTTTTTTTTGCGAAACAAATATAAGTATTACTATGCACCCCAACGGATGAGGTGAAATATAAAATGATAATTTCCAAAGCTCAGGTGCAAAACTTGCTGCAGGTGTATGCCAGGAACAAAGGTGTTAACCGTGCCGATTTAGCACCAGCGGCCCGGTCAATCAAAAAAGACGCCCTGGCTATATCTGATGAAAGCCGTATTAAACAGAAGGCTATGCAGGCTATCAGGCAGGCTGATGATGTCCGGATGGAAAAGGTCCAGGAATTGCGGGAGCGGATTTCCGCCGGGACTTATACCTTGACTGAGGGCGAAGTAGCAGAAAAGATGATCGAAAGAGCCATTGTTGACCGGCTAATTTAAGAGGAGAAAGATAATATGGAAGGGATACTCCGGGAGTTTATCGAGGTTATGGCCAAGCAGAACCAAATCCTCGACCAGCTGGCTGTTTTGGGGGAGCAGAAGCAGCAGATTATTATCGCTGGTGAGGTTAAGGAGTTGGACAGCCTCATTCAAAAGGAGTCAGGATTGGTAGCTCACCTGGAAAAGCTGGAGAGCCAGCGCTTTAAGTTGCAGCAAAAGTTAAACCGGTCTGAAACCACCGCTCGAGAACTGGTGGAATGGGTTGGACAGGAGTATCCGCAGCTGAAAGAAGAATTCCAGGAAACGGTGGACCGGCTGAGTTATAACTTGGACCGGCTGAAAGTTATCAATAAACATAATAACGAGTTAATCGAACAGTCCCTTCAATATATTGAGAGCATCCAGGCCTTGTTAAACGGGGACATAGCCGGAACCTATACTGACAGAGGCGATTTAGCAGATGAAAAAACAGGCCGCCGGATTAATCTGCTGGATACCCGGGCCTGAAGTTAAGTAAAGAGAGGATGCAGTATGTCTAATTTTCTGAGTTTGGAAATTGGCAAGCGCTCTATAATGACCCATCAGACTGCTCTGAGTGTTACCGGGCACAACGTTGCTAATGCTAATACTGCCGGGTATACTCGCCAGGTAGCCAACCTGGTAACCACCCGCCCATACTATACCCCTACTCTGACCGCCAATTCCGGGGTGGGGCAACTGGGAACCGGGGTGGAAGTAGCCACTCTGGAACGGATACGGGATTCCTTTTTAGACGGGCAGATTCGCAATGAAAATAAAACTCTGGGTTACTGGGAGGCCATATATGATACCCTGGCCAAAATTGAGGTTATCCTTAATGAGCCATCCGAGAACGGACTGCGTACGGTTATGGACCAATTCTGGGAATCCTGGCAGGACCTGTCGGCCCATCCGGAAAACGAATCAGTACGGGCAGTGGTGGTCCAAAGAGGTGCGGCTTTGGCGGATGCTTTTAATCATATTCACAAGCAGCTTACCGAACTCCGTGAGGATGTAAATGCTTTTGTGCAGGTCAAAGTGAATGAAATCAATTCTATTGCCCAGCAACTGGCTGACTTAAATCAGCAGATCCTATCAATCACCATTGCCGGCAAACAGCCCAATGATCTATTGGACAAGCGGGATTTGCTGCTGGACGAATTGAGCAAGATTGCCGCCATAACTGTCAACTATGATCAAAACGGCATGGTGGCAGTACAACTAGGAGGAAGAGCCCTGGTACAGGGCAAAGATTATGCCCGGATGGAGACCATAGCTGATGCTCAGGGAATGTTCCAGGTGGTCTGGTCTGATACCAAGACTGCGGTGCGCATTGATGACGGTGAACTAAAAGGTTTGCTGGATGCCCGCGGGGCAACTCAACTGGACAAATCCCCTTCTATCTATAAAGAAATCATTCCAGACATGATTGACAACTTAAATCAGCTGGCTAAAACCATAATTTTGCGAACCAATGAGATTCACCGGAGTGGTTTCAGTCTTAACAACCAAACCCTTTACCCGGATGGCTTAAACTTTTTTGCTGAACCGGCCGATGTTAACGGTGATTATAACTGGGCGGCTTTAATCCGGGTGGAGGACGCTGTTTATAATGATCCCAAGAATATTGCGGCTGCCCGTTACCACACCTGGGACACTGCCAACAGTGTGGAGACCAATGCCGGAGACGGCGCCATTGCTTTGCTGATTGCCCAGTTGAAGCATGATTATAATAATGTGCAGTACACCGCCCGCAGTGGAGCTGTTACCAGCAGCGATTTAGCCGGAGCTATCAGTTTTACCGTAAATTGGGGAGGAGTTTCCCATAACATAAACATAGCTGCTCCCGCTGTGCCCTATGACGATATGAACAAGATGGCTGATGCCATTCAGGAAGCCTTGAATAACAGTGGCTTATCTCTCAAGGTTCGCAGTGAGGGGAATCAGCTGGTATTCTATTCTGCCAGTAGTTTGTTTAATGGGATAAACGATTTCCTGGCCGCAGGCAATAACCTGACTGTGCAGCCGCCCAGCTCAGGGATGATAAAGTCCGCCACCACTGATGATTTCTGGCGCTCCATCTGTGCTGAAGTGGGAGTTATATCCCAGGAATCCGTGCGTATGGTAAATAATCAAGAAACTCTGCTCAATGAACTAGAAAACAAACGCCAGTCCATATCAGGGGTGTCCCTGGATGAGGAAATGACCAATATGATTAAATTCCAGCACGCCTATAATGCGGCTTCACGCTATATAACTACTATCGATGAAGCCCTGGACTTGATAATAAACCGCATGGGCGTAGTAGGGAGGTAGACTTAGATGATACGCATTACCAACAATATGCTGGTAAATGATTTAAAGCGTAATTTGAACAATAACATGGTCAATTTTGATAAGTACCAGCGCCAGCTTGCTACCGGGCGTAAAATCAACCTGCCTTCCGATAATCCGGCTGGTCTGGTCAAATCCCTGCGCCTGCGCACCAACATGGTTGAAGGTGAACAGTATTTGGCCAATATTAAAGACGGTATCAATTTTATGGAAACCACTGATGCAGCATTGGGCAACTTAAATTCTATCCTGCAGAGAGTGCGTGAATTGGCTGTTAACGCTGCCAACGGCACCAATGATGATAGTGCCCGCAGAGCTATTGCCGATGAAATTCGCCAGTTGACCGAACAGATAGTACTGGTAGCCAATACCACCTACGGCACCAAGCATATTTTTGCAGGTAGTAATGTTACCCAGCCTCCTTATCAAGGAGAATTGTGGACGGGTAACAATGAGGCTTTGGAGTTAGAAATCGGTGTGGGTGTTAAACTAACTATAAACCTGACTGATGATGCTATGAAGAACTTTTTCACCGGCGATGGAACTGTTCCAGGTATAATACAGTTTTGTAATGACTTGGCTGATAATATTGAAAAAGGTGTACTGGATCAGGTAGATGCGGCTCTGACTACCGCTGATAAATTGATAGATAACCTGTTGGCGGCTCGGTCCACCATTGGAGCTAAAATTAACCGATTGGAACTGCAGCAAAGCCGGTTGGAGTCCACCCAGATTTCCTATACCAGTTTGCTGGCACAAAATGAAGATGCAGACCTGGCTGAAGTCATAATGAATCTGAAAATGCAGGAGAGCGTTTACCAGGCATCGCTGGCTGCGGGAGCCAGGATAATTCAACCCAGCCTGGTAGATTTTCTAAGGTAATCCAGGAGAGATGCTATGCAGCTGCAGATGAGATCGCAATTGGCTTTAATTGGCCTGGAAATCAGCAAGCCATTTTTACACCTGCGCACCACTAGGCCGCAGATAAATCTGCAGATCAAAAAACCGGAATTGCGTATCCATTCACCCCGACCTGAGCTGCATATTGATCAAACCCAGTGTTTTGCCGATGCCGGCAAGAGGACTCCTTCGGATTTTGCCGCGTATTACGCGGAGATGGCCTGGTCAGATTCCATGGAGGGTATTGCCCGCCGGGCTCAGGAAGGGGACATGCTGGCTCAAATCCATAAAGGTTATACCATTGAAAAATTAGCCGCGCAGAACTTAGGGGAAATTGCTGATTTCAATGTTACTGCTATTCCCAAGCAACCGCCTCGTGTTTGGTTTGATACCTATCCGGTTCAGTTTGAATTTGACCCAGGTTACGTTGAAACCCGGTTGCAGATGGGAACAGTGGAAGGGAACCTGCAATGGGGCAAAGTAAACATATACCTTCGCCAGAAGAATTATTTGGAGATAAATTGGGTAGAAAACAACAAAGTCGATTTAATTGCATAAAGTTTAAACTCACATATGTGTCATTGTTGCGAAAATAACTGCGCTGTGTCATCGCAAGGAGCGAAGCGACGTTACTATTCAAAGACCTCTTATGTGTCATCGCGAGCGCGCAGCGCGTGGCGATCTCAACGCAATCGAATCTTCATCTTCCGCCAAAGGAGGAACCCTCATGCAAATTCAAACCAAATACCTGGGCACCGTTGATGTGGAAGAAAATCAGATATTCCGCTTCCCCAAGGGAGTGCCTGCTTTCGAAGACCACCAGCAGTTTGTATTCCTTCCTTTTGATGATGAGGGAATCTTCTTCTATATGCAGTCCCTTAAAGATGCCGATTTATGCTTTATAACCTGTGATCCCTTCCGGTTTTTCCCGGACTATCAGATTGATTTGGGAGATCAGGAATGTGAAGTGTTGGAGATCAAAGGTCCCGAGGACATTGCTTTGCTGACCATTCTGACCATACCGGAAGATTTTCGCCAGACCACTGCCAACCTGTTGGCGCCGGTGGTTATAAATACCCGTGCTAATTTGGGACTTCAGTTTATCCCGGATAATTCCGATTATACTACCAAGCACCCTATTTTCCCCCCAAGTCAACAAAAAAATGCTGCCGGAGAGGGGAAATAGTTATGCTGGTACTGAGCCGCAAAAAAGGACAGGGCATAGTTATAGGAGACAGTATAGAAATTACTGTCGTAGATGTCCAAGGGGATATGGTGCGTATAGGCATCAATGCTCCCCGGGAGATAACCGTCCATCGCCAGGAGGTGTTCCAACAGATTAAAGCCGAAAACCAGCAAGCCTTGCAGCAAAGCCAGGGCTTAGAAATAAAACTCCGCCAGTTAACCGAACTGAGCAAGAACATAGATAAAAAAGATAAGGCATAGATGCTTGATATCATTTATGTCAACGCGGGTGCAAGAGGGGACGGTTCTTCCTTGCACGTTTGAAGTAGATCCGGGTTAAGCGAATATCTCCTTAACGTGAAAGAAAGAACCGTCCCCTCTTGCACCCAGAATTTCTCTCCAGTGTCATTGCGAGGAGCGAAGCGACGTGGCAATCTCAGACATCTGTTTTCATGTAAACCAAACTTAATTGCTGAGTCCTGTATAAGGGATCGTAGCGGAAGCTTCAGCTTCCTACTCGACTAAAAGAGGTGATTATAATGGCAAATATCAGTAACATCCGCTTCAGCGGCTTAGCCAGCGGTCTGGATACGGAAAGCATTGTCAAACAGCTTATGCAAGTGGAACGCATGAAAGTCGACCGGTATTACAAGCAGAGGCAGACTCTGGAGTGGAAGCGAGAAGATTACCGGGAAATCAATACCAAATTACTGGCTCTGCGCAATTCAGTCTTTGATTTGAAATTACAGGGAACCTTTTTGGGCAAAAAAGTAACTTCCTCCGATGAATCCATTCTGAAGGCTACCGCCAAGAACACTGCTGTGGAAGGCCGGTTTGAGATAGTGGTAAAACAGTTGGCCAGCGGCGTAACCAAGGAATCGAATTACAGTAAGGATGCAGGGATTGCTGATAACAAATTGGTACATGCCGGGACGTTTAAACTCAACGGAGTTAAAATCACCTTGTCAGCTGGAGAAAGTGTTGCTCAAATAGCGGCTAAAATTAATGCGGTATCCAGTGATACCAAAGTCAAGGCTACCTATGATGCAGATAAGAATATGTTTTACCTCATGACCACAAATACAGGTAGTGAGGCAAAAATTACCATAACAGACAGTCAGTTTAGCGATGTTTCGTTCTTGCAGAATTTCACTTCTGCTTCAGGGAAAAATGCTGTTATAACTTTCAATGGCGGCAGCGACATCGAGTTTGCTTCCAACCAGTTTACCTTTAATAACATTAACTTTGATTTGAAGAAGGCTGATCCCAATACTACTGTTACTGTTTCCGTAGACCCTGATATTGATGGTATAGTGGACAAGATTAAATCCTTTGTTGAAACCTACAATGCAGTAATGGAAAAAATGGGCACCAAGCTTTCGGAGAAGAGATACCGTGATTTTGAACCGCTAACCGATGAACAGAGAGAAGCAATGAAAGAATCAGATATAGAAAAATGGGAGGAAAAGGCAAGAAGCGGGTTACTAACCGGGGACAGCCTGCTCAGTGGTTTATACAGTAATATCCGTATAGCCGCTTCAAGTGCCATAGAAGGAGAAGGAAAGTATCGTACTCTAAGCTCTATAGGTATTACTACTTTATCCTGGTATGATCAGGGGAAATTATACATAGACGAAGATAAACTCCGCACGGCTCTTACAGAAGATCTCGATGGCGTAATCAAATTGTTCACCGCTACTAAAGATGCGGACGGCAGTGATGGGATAGCCACCCGCCTGTATTCCACAGTGAATAGCGGCATGAAGTCCATTACCGATAAAGCTGGTTCATCCAGCAGCTTGGTTGACCAAAGTTATCTCGGCAAGGAAATTGATGAAATTGATGACCGTATTGAGCAGATGGAGGATTACCTGATCAGAGTAGAGGAACGTTACTGGGCACAGTTCACCGCAATGGAATCTGCCCTCCAGCAGATGCAGAGTCAAAGCAATTGGCTTGCTTCTATGATGGGATCTTTGTCATCATCCCGGTAATCGGTCGAGCATAACCCATGTGATGTTTAATGGGCGATTATATTGTCATTGATGTGAAATAGCCTGCACCATGTCATGAAGTGGCTTGTATGTCATTGCTGTGAGAATAGCTCCCAATTGTGTCATTGCGAGCGCGTGGCAATCTCTATGGCAACTAACGGTGTGAGTTAACAGATCGCCACGTCGCTTCGCTCCTCGCGATGACAGGCTTAAGTTTTCATTTATCGTAGCCTGTTCTTCAGGTGATAATTGCGAGGAGCGTAACGACGAAGCAATCTCTTTTGTTTAATTGGAATTATTACCTATAGATATCGCTCCAAAATCACAGAAATTAACCAAAAAACCTAAATAAACACATATTATAGTCATTTATAACTATCGCCTTAACATCGATAGTTATAAATAATAGATGCACATAGCTTATGTTAACCATCACTCAAGGAAAGGAGGCTCAATTCACCGGTAATATAAGCATCTAGAGCATCTGCTGATCATTAATGCACCACCAGCATGGACGCGGGTGGAAAACATTTTCAAGGAGGAATGTTTAATGATTATCAATCACAACCTTATGGCTATGAATGCTCACCGCCAGCTGAGTATTAACAATACGGCGGGGTCCAAATCTCTCGAAAAACTGTCTTCGGGTTATCGTATCAACCGGGCTGGTGACGATGCCGCCGGATTGGCCATATCCGAAAAAATGAGAGGCCAGATCAGAGGCCTGAACCAGGCTTCCCGAAATGCCCAGGACGGGATTTCCCTTATCCAGACTGCTGAAGGTGCCCTCAACGAGACCCATTCCATTCTGCAAAGAATGAGAGAACTGGCTGTACAAGCAGCTACCGATACCAACACTGATGCTGACCGGGCAAAGATCCAGGCTGAGGTGGACCAGTTGGCTGCGGAAATCACCCGTATTTCCAATACTACTGAGTTCAATACCCGTAACCTTCTGGCTGGTGGCTTAAACACCACCTTCCATATTGGGGCGAATGAAGGGCAAAATGTTAAACTAAACATAATGGCAATGGATGCTTTTTCCTTGGGAGTAGCAGCAGATGCCATCAACGGTACTCTAGCTAGCGGCGCTGTTGATATCGAAGCGGTAACCGTAACCGGCACTGGGGGGGCAGCGATAGTTAGTGGAAACACTATTACAGTCTCTGCTGCATATGTATCAGGTTCAGATGCTACTAATGCTGTTATGACTGGCAGTGGAGCTGTTCAAGCCATAACATCATCAAATGCTGGAGACTTAGTGCTTAGCATTGATGGTGGCGAATCGATAATTATTACTTTGGCTTCTGGCGATGATGTAGATGATGTAGTTGATAAAATTAATGAAAAACTTGGCTCAGGAGCTTCAGCAGATCTTGATAGTAGTGGAGCTTTGATAATTACTTCCGCCAGTACAGGAGCTACTTCCAGCGTAGAGGTGTTAGCAGGATCAACTGACAAAACATTAGCAGCATTGGGACTTCAGGTAACTAAGGTAACAGGTGCTGATGCAACAGAAGATTCGTATACCATAACGTTATCTTCTTCGATTTCCGGTGTGGCAGATCTAGAAATTACCGGAGTAAAGGCTGATACCACTACCATTACTGGAACCGGTGCCTATGCAGGTTTGGTATTAACAACGGATGGAGAGATAGACAAGAACTTGGCTGGAACCATTACTATGTCTGTAGCTAAGTCGAGTGCTGCTGTTACAGATTCGGGCGGAGCCATTATAACTGCTGCTAAAGCAGCCGCAGGTATCAATGTATCCACCCAGGCAGCCGCCGATAAAGCTATTACCATCATTAACGATGCTCTGGAAAAGGTCTCCGCGGAAAGATCCAAGCTGGGTGCTATGCAGAACCGTCTGGAACACACCATTGCTAACCTGGACACTTCGGCTGAGAACTTGCAGGCTTCCGAATCCCGTATCCGCGACGTTGATATGGCCAAGGAAATGATGGAGTTCACCAAGAACAGCATCCTGCAGCAAGCAGCGACCGCTATGCTGGCTCAAGCCAACCAGCAACCACAGACTGTATTACAGTTACTCAGATAGTAGCTTATCATTGATGTTCGTAGCGGGGGCTGCAGCTCCCGCTATATTTTTATCTGGCATTATTCACCAACCTGTTGGACCCCTAAAGAAGTAACCTTTACTTAACGATATTACACATATAAATTTACGAAGACCTGGGAGGGACACACAGGTGCAGCTTATTATTGGAGAAGAATTAATCGAAGTTGACAATACTGATGAAGGTATTGAACAACTTTTTGACACCATTGAAGAAAAAGCAGCTAATACACAACTGGTATTCAGCCACCTGATAATTGACGGAGTAGAAGTGTATGATGATTTCGCTGCTTATCTGCATAACAATCTGGCTAATATCCAAGTTGTAGAAGTACAGTTTATAAGCCTAAAAGAATACATGCAAGACATTTTGGTTTCCGCCAGTGAATACCTGCAAAGAGCTATTCCTGCAGTAGAGCAGTTGGCTGAGTCTATTTATGCTGAGATGGATACTAATACCTGGCAGCAAATCAGCCAGCTTATTGAAGGTATTCAGTGGCTTCACGATAGTTTTACAGCTATGGATAAACTACCAAATTTATCAAACCTGGTGAATGACTATGAACAGTGGAACTTGTATTCTCAGGCACTTAATGAGTTGGTAGAAGTTGTCACCACAATTAGTGAACCGTTACAGTATACAGATCAGGTTAGTGTAAGCGATATTATATTGTACGAAATAAAACCAGCCATGGAAAAGCTTTATTCTAACTTATTATTGCTTATATAGTGGGTGAATGCTAATGATTTTAGTGGATAATATTTTATTTATGAAAGAACGCTTTCCTATGGTATGGGATGCTTATCGGGAGATAGAACTGAAACAGGATGAATATATAATAGAAGAGATGCCTACCAGGTTGGAAAACTATCCTACCCTATGTGTTCACCGAGGAGATCGCAGTTATTATCTCCACAGCCGCTATGACCCTTTGCGGGAGGCCCAGACTATTACGGACAATATAGATGCTAACAGCTATGACCATGTTATATTCTATGGCATCGGCTTGGGCTATCATATCCAAGCTTTCCTTAATAAATATCCTCACCTGAGTTTTTCTATTTATGAACCAATCCCAAAAGTATTTGAGACTTATCTTTCCTATTTTGATTTGAGAAATTTGCCGCAACGCCGTCTACGGGAAATAGTGGTGGAAACCTCTCCTCAGGATGCCCGTAATTTTTTGCAGCGCACCATTACCCAGATTCAAAAAAACATAATATTTGTGGATTTGCCCAGCTATCGAAATGCTTTCCCGGAGCAGTATAATGCCTTTGTAAAATTGTTTCAGGAAATCGTCAGTGATCGGCGTAATTCTTTAGCTACTGATCTAGCCTTTGAAAAGCGCTGGATTATTAACAGTATGTTTAATTTCAAGACTGTATTGGAAACACCTAATATTTTGGCAGAACGGACTGGTCACTTTAAAAACCAGCCAGCTATCTTGGTTGCAGCTGGCCCTTCCCTTGATTATGAAATAGAAAATCTCAGACAGATAAAGAAGGATGGATCGGCTTACATCTTCTCAGTAGGATCAGCAGTAAATTCTCTTCTCTCAGCTGGTATTCATCCTGATGCTCAATGTACATATGATCCGGGGGCAAATAACCAGAATATGGTGTTTGCACGCATTACCAAGGAAGGTATTACTGATATTCCGCTTATTTTTGGCAGCAGTGTAGGGTTTGAAGTTCTGCAAAACTATCCAGGAAATCATAAGCTTCACATGATTACAAGCCAGGATACTATTTCCTCATTTTTATTAAAGCTGGATAATGATATGCAATTAGATGGAGTGATGGATGCTCCGTCTATAGCTGTAGTTACTCTTCAGTTACTCTATAAACTAGGTTTTAATCCAATTATTTTGGTCGGTCAGAACTTAGCTTATTCAGAAAACCGTCATTATGCAAAGGGTATTGAGTATGGTAAGGATTTTAATATTGATACAGACAAAACACAAGATTTAATACGTGTAAAAGACGTAGAAGGACATGAAATATATACAAATTCCAGTTTTAATCGGATGCGGACCAATATGGAGCACTTTATTAAGCAAATGACCGGTGTCAACGTTATCAACACCACCCGGGGTGGAGCTCATATTGAGGGAACTACCTATCAAAAAATGGATGACCTTATTTCATCGGGTGTTTTATCTCGGAAGGTTGTAGAACCTGAATGGTACAAAATACCGCCTACGGTTTACGACAGAGACTATCTATACAAACAGTTTAACCGCTTGGAGAAAGATTATCAGCAGTTGCCAGCATTATTGGAGCAGGTTAACCGTACTCTTGAAGAAATCCGAGTTCTTAAAGAGAATCGCAACTATGGGCAGATTAGCCGTAGCTGGCCTAAGTTAGACCAAGTGTTTAATAAAGTTAAGAGAAATACCTTTTATAAGCAGGTTATACAACCCATGAATCGGGTTACCTACAACTTGTATTTTGAGAAACTGCCGAGTGTACGTTTTGAACCTGACCAAAAAATGAAAGCGGATGTAATTACATCAAGTTTGGGTCAAGCTATCTATGAAAGTTTGAAAGATCTGCAAATTCTAGCGCCTGTAATGCAAACTCTTAAAAAAGATATGGAGGATTTTACTAAATAAAATACAGGAGGCTATAAGAGAATGAATTTCATGAGAATAGAACCCCCCATTGTAATTGCTGAAATTGGCTGTAATCATAAAGGAGATTTGGAAATTGCCAAAGAGATGATTCTTACAGCGAAGGTATTTTGCAAGGTGGATGCAGTGAAATTTCAGAAAAGAAGTGTCAAGGAAATTTTAACCCCGGAGGAATACAATGCTCCCCATCCGAACCCATATCATTCTTACGGCAAAACATACGGGGAGCATAGAGAATTTTTGGAATTTTCCTTGGAACAACACCTGGAACTAAAAAAATTATGCGATGAACAGGGTATTACTTATAGCTGCTCAGTATGGGATTTGACATCTGCAAAAGAAATTGCCTCGTTAGACCCTCCATTCATAAAAATTCCTTCCGCTTTGAGTGACAATTATGAAGTGTTAGGATGGTTATGCTCTAACTATTCGGGGGATATACATGTTTCTACTGGTATGACAACTAAGCACGAAATAAAAAGCATAGTGGATTTCTTTATTAAGCATAAACGTAACCATGATCTGGTGCTTTATCACTGTACATCAGGATATCCTATTGAATTCAAGGATGCCTGTTTGCTAGAAATCGTTCGTCTTAGAAAAGAATATGGAGATATTGTAAAGGCAATTGGTTTTTCTGGACATCATAATGGAATTGCTATAGATATTGCTGCTTATACGCTTGGAGCATCTATTATTGAGAGGCATTATACACTTGACAGAACCTGGAAGGGGACTGATCACGCTGCATCTCTTGAACCTGATGGGTTAAGAAAATTAAAGAGAGATTTGATGGCTGCTTACGAAGCCCTTCAATTCAAACAAGTTGACATACTCGAAATAGAAGAACCACAGAGGAGAAAGCTGAGATGGAACCGCAATCAATAGTTGCCTTCATACCAGTGCGTGGAGGAAGCAAATCCATATATCTTAAAAATATTAAGCCTTTGGCAGGTAGACCTTTGATTTTTTGGACTCTTGATGCTGCGTTAGGTTGTAAGTACATAGATTATGTTTATGTAAGCACGGATAGCCAAGATATAGCCCAGACAGTGGAATACTATCGGGAAAAACTTTCTTTTAATGACCGTAATAAGATACAGTGCATCGGGCGGAGCCCCGAAACTGCCACGGATACTGCCAGTACAGAATCAGCTATGCTGGAATTTGCCCGTAGCCATATATTTGAAATCATCGTTTTAATTCAAGCGACCAGTCCATTACTGACTTCATTTCATCTAGAACAAGCTATCTGCAAGTATAACCTTGGCCAATATGATAGTATGTTGTCTCTGGTGCGGCAAAAACGTTTTATTTGGCATGAGGATGTTGAAGGAATTGTCAAGCCTGTTAATTATGATCCGCAAAATCGGCCAAGACGACAGGAAATGAGTGGGTTCTTGGTTGAAAACGGTTCATTCTACATAACCACTCGGCAAAGATTACTTGATACAGGCTGTCGGATATCAGGGCGAATCGGATTTTATGAGATGCCGGAAGAAACTTATTTTGAGATCGATGAACCTTCTGATTGGATAATTGTCGAACAGTTGCTGTTGCACAGAAATTGTTCAACATTAGAAAGTACCCTGCAAGAAAAGATAAACAGAGTTAAATTAGTTGCTATGGACTGTGATGGGGTGCTGACTGATGGGGGAATGTACTATTCTGATGATGGGACAGAACTGAAAAAATTTAATACTCGAGATGGGATGGGTATTGCCCTGCTCCATCAAAATGGAATCAAAACTGCTATTATCACCGGAGAAAATAATGAACTAGTCAAAAGGCGTGCTGATAAATTAAATGCGGATTATGTTTATTTAGGAATAAAAGACAAACTTGCTGTAATACGGGAGATAATTAGCAAGGAGAACATCACTTTAGATGAAATCGCTTATATAGGAGATGACATTAATGATCTGCCTGCTATGCAGCATGTGGGCATTAAGTTTTCAGTTAATGATGCTATGGATAAGGTAAAGTCAATAGCTGACTATGTAGCTAAGTTAAATGGAGGGCGGGGCGCAGTTAGAGAAATAGCTGAACTGATTATTTTTTCTAAGAATATACCAAGGTAAGGTATTGGTCTGAAAGAGATACATAGCTTCACTTTTAGCACCGGTATTTACTCAAGGAATATACTTACTTTTTCGATATAAGCTTTAAATCATATAATTTATTAATTAATGCCCGGCAAGGATGCTCGGCACCATTTAAAACCCAAGGATGGGAGTGTTTACTGATGATAATAGCCAGCAGTAATATTGCCATGCAATCTTCTCATTTTCTGAAAGAATCCGTCACCCGCGAAGAAAGGCTGCAGTTTTGGGTGGGCAACCGGGAAAATCCGCAAAATTCCGCTCAATCCAATTTATCCCAAGCAGCACTGGAAGATATTGTTGACCGGGTAGATTTGTCTTCCCAGGCCCGATCCATCCAGCGCTTGGACACCGGAGAGAACTGCGAGGAAGTGGAGCTTACTCCGGAGGAAAAGCTGAAAATCAGGTTGATTGAGTCTTTGCTGGAATTCTTGACCGGGAAAAAGGTAAAGCTTAAAATTCCCAAGCTGCCGGATAAGAGCCTCACTCTGATTTCCCAACCAATGCAGATGCAAAGCCAGCCGGCTCAAGCAGGCTGGGGATTGCAGTACGATTTCCGGGAAACCAGGTTTGAGCATGAACAGACGACCTTCCAGGCAAGAGGCCAGGTAAAAACTGCCGATGGCAAGACAATTAATATTTCTATACAGTTGAACATGAGCCGGACTTTTTACAGTCACCAGAGCATCAGCATACGGGCTGGCGATGCTGTACCCATAGATCCTCTGGTGATAAATTTCGATGCACCGGCGGCCGCTTTGACGGAGCGCAATTTCCGGTTTGATCTGGACTGTGACGGCAATCCTGATCAGATTTCGTTTGTAGGACCAGGCAGCGGTTTCTTGGTTCTGGATAAGAATGGTGACGGTTTGATAAATGATGGCTCTGAACTGTTCGGACCCCAAACGGGTAACGGTTTCGCTGAATTAGCGGCTTATGATCAGGACGGCAATGGGTGGATAGATGAAGCTGACGAGATTTATCACCGCTTGCGGATATGGACCCGGGATGAGCAGGACAATGAGGTCCTGTTTGCTTTAGGGGAGAAAGGCATCGGTGCCATATACCTGGGCTATGCCGATACCGACTTCAGCATGCGGGATAGCCAGAACCAGGAAAACGGTCAGCTGCGCAGCACGGGTATATTCTTGAGGGAAAACGGCACTGCCGGCAGCATCCAGCAGGTTGACTTGTTAGCTTGAGAAAGAGCTATCCGGCTGAGATCGCCATGGTCCTTGGCTCCTGGCGTGACACAGGGAAAGCTATTATCACAGTAATGTCAGGCAATTTGCCCCTATCATGCTGCAAGGCAAAAATTTTAAAGCTACAGGTCAAACATTACGATAAATAATATAAGACTCAGCAGGGAGGCGAAATAAATGCGGGTTGATATGCAAAGGATGGCAACCATAGATTATCCCGCTAGGGACGATCAGTTTCGCTCTGAGCCTCAGGAATCGGCCGAGGTTAAGCGGCGGGACCGGGCAGCAGAGAATAAAAATGACAAACCTGTAGATGCGGAAAAATTACGGGCTGCGATTGAATTAACCAATGATGCTATCCGTATCACCAATTATCATCTGGAATTCAGGCTCCATCAAGACAGCGGTCGCTATCAGGTGAAAGTGATCGATTCCCAAAGCCAGGAGGTCATAAGAGAGATTCCGCCGGAAAAGATGTTGGAGTTTTCGGCCCATATCAAGCAACTTCTGGATAAGGCTATGGGACTCCTGGTGGATGAAATAGCTTGAAGAAATAAAGTATGGGTAAGGGAACATAATATTACTACATGGCAATAAAGGGGGACGTGAGCTATGCACATGAATGCTCAGGTCTATGATCAATACCGCAAAACATCGGTGGAGACTCTGTCACCGGCTAAGCTGCTGTTAATGCTGTATGATGGAGCTCTGAACTTCTTGAGCAATGCTAAAAAAGCCATCGAGGAAAAGGATATTCCCCGGGCTCATAGCCAGATCGTCAGGGCTCAGGATATAGTTGTGGAATTAATGGCAACCTTGAATATGGATATCCCGCTGTCCAATCAGCTTTATGCTCTATATGACTATATTCATCGCCGGTTAGTTGAGGCTAATATTAAAAAAGACCCGGCTATAATTGACGAAGCCAGTCATTTTCTCAGGGAATTGCGGGATGCCTTCGCTCAGGCTGCCCGTGAAGCCGGAAGATCTCGTATTCCAAATAATACTGAAGCCAAAAAACTCAATATTATGGGTTAGGCAATAATTATGGAAAATATAACTCAAAGAGTAATACGGTTGTATGAGCAAATAGAAAAAGCAGCCCTGCAGCAGGCAGAGTTGGCTGAGTCCGGGCAATCCCTGGAGAAGATTTTGAACCCTCTGCAGGAACTCATTAACCAGCGGCAGGAGTATATGGACGAAATTGACCAGATTTTAAGCGGTCTAAATGAGAAACAAAAATCCGCCCTGGCAGAACACAAAGGTCTTGAGGCCACAATAAGGCGGATTCTTAATCTGGACAGCCAAAGTCAGAAAAAACTGCAGGAGATCCTGAAAGCGACCAGTGGCAAACTAGGCCAATTGCAGGATATGAAAAAGGCTAACCGGGCTTATGGTGGGCAGGATGAGCCCACGGAAGCCTGGTTTTTTGACCGGAAGGGTTAGTTACCGGTTGGGAGGATACCGGCAATGAACAGCACGGCCATAGCTGATATCATCAACAACTACAAGGAACAGATAGATTTGTATCAGCTCATGCTGGAACTGGCTCGACAGCAATTGGAATTGGTGGAAAAGAAATTGCCTGCGGATAACATTTTGGCGGAACGCCATCGCTTGATGGAGGAGATCAACAGTTTAAACCAGCAGAACCATGTATGGCAGGAGGCTTTCTGCCAGGCAGCAGGGATACAGGCTTTCAATCTCAGCAGAATTAAATCAATGGTAAATAGTGCTGAGATAGAAGAACTGAGTCAGGTACTTAAAGAAATTGCTCATGTGCTGCAGCAGATAGAGACCGTGGATAAAAACATTCAGGATCTGTTAAACCAGCAACTGTCCTCACGCAACCGCCCTCGTGCCACCCTCCAGCGGGCTCAGCAAGCCTATAAAAAGGACACCCCCAAACCCCAGGCTTAACCTGGAATTGATTCAGTTTGCTTGTGATTTCCTTGCTATTTTAGCATGTGAAGTTTATAATTGTGAGTACGGGCCGAGGAACCGGTCAAGACCGGGAATTTTGCCTTAATATCCAAAAAAGTGAGGGATCCTATTAAATGTTTGAAGACAAAATCATAGTGTGCCAGGATTGCGGCCGGGAGTTCATTTTCACCGCAGGTGAACAGGAATTCTTCGCCGAAAAAGGTTTTGAGAATGAACCCAAGCGCTGCCGGGAATGCCGTAACCAACGCCGCAGTAACAGCCGCACTGGCAACCGGGCTCCGCGGGAGATGTATGCCGCAGTTTGTGCAGAGTGTGGAGCCGAGACGGAGGTACCATTCCGTCCTGTGGAAGGTCGACCGGTTTACTGCCAGGAATGCTTCCAAAGGCAACGGGCCGCTCTTTAATACTGATAACGGCAAGATGTACCGGGCTTTTTAAGCCCGGTTTTTTATTGGCTTGCAGCAGGTGTTGTTTGGCAAAACTTGTGCATACTAGAAAAAAGCTAATTATGTCCCCCAAACAAGCTATTGGGTGAAACCGCCGATAAAGGTATGGTAAATGGTGGTTGGTGGTTTTTGCTGAAAACTAGTAGAATAAAATATAGACAACCGGGAAAGGAGTTGGTCGTATGAGGCTAGACATCCGAGGTAAAAATTTGGAAGTAACTGAGGCACTCAAAGATTACACCACCAAGCGACTCTCCAAGCTGGAAAAGTACATTGATGATATGAAGGAGGCTCAGGTGGCTCTATCCGTCGAGGGTGAAGGACATAAGGTGGAGGTTACTATTCCCTTGAACGGAGTAATCCTGCGCGGTGAAGAAGCCAGCGAGGATATGTACTCCTCTATTGACCTGGTTGTGGAAAAACTGGAAAAGCAGATTGAAAAGTACAAGACCCGGTTGTACCGCAATAACCGCGGCGTGGGGCTGAAAAAAGCCTGGCTGGAAGAATCCAAACGGGACCTGGAATCCGATCAGGATGTGGAAAAATTCAAGATAGTGCGGACCAAGCGTTTTGCCCTGAAGCCTATGGATGAAGAGGAAGCCATCATGCAGATGAACCTCTTGGGACACACGTTCTTTGTATTCTTCAACTCCCGTTCGGAAGAGGTTAATGTGGTCTACCGGCGCAAAGATGGCAACTACGGGTTGATCGAACCCGAGTTCTGATTGGTTGAAGCCTGGTTGCCAAAAGTGTTAAGATTAAAATTGCAAACTTATATAAGAGGAACCTGATGGTTCCTCTTTTCCATGAGAGGTCGTGATCGGATGATTAAGAGTTTAGTCAAGAACTTGCTGGATGATAATGAAAGAGAAATAAAGCGCATGCGCAAAACCGTTGAGATAATCAATTCTCTTGAACCCCAGTTCCAAGCTCTTGCTCCGGAAGATTTTCCCGCCAAAACCGAAGAATTCCGCCAGAGACTAAAGAATGGAGAGACTTTAAACGATATATTACCAGAGGCCTTTGCACTGGTTAGGGAAGCCTCCCGGCGAACCTTGGGCATGCGGCACTTTGACGTGCAGCTTATCGGCGGGATAACCCTCCATGAAGGACGCATCGCCGAGATGAAAACCGGGGAAGGAAAAACCCTGGTGGCTACTCTGCCAGCTTATTTAAATGCTCTGGAAGGCAAAGGGGTGCATATTGTTACGGTTAACGACTATTTGGCCAGCCGTGACGCATCCTGGATGGGGCCGATCTATGAGTATTGCGGTATGTCGGTAGGCCTGATCGTCCATGGCCTTAATTACATGGAACGAAAACAGGCCTATGCCTGTGACATAACCTATGGAACCAACAATGAGTTCGGCTTTGACTACCTGCGTGACAATATGGTAGTCCGGGCTGAAAATATGGTGCAGCGGGATCTGCATTACGCCATAATTGACGAAGTGGACTCCATCCTGATCGATGAAGCCCGTACTCCGCTGATTATTTCCGGGGAAGGGGATAAACCCACCGACTTATATTACCGGATCGCCAAGTTTGTTCCCCGCCTGGAAAAAGATGTGGACTACAAGGTGGATGAGAAAGCCCATGTGGTGACTTTGACTGAAGAAGGGGTCCGCAAGGTCGAAAGGTTCTTTGACATTGACAATCTTTCTGAGAATATGGAAATTGCCCACCATGTAAACCAGGGCTTACGGGCACACTGCCTGATGAAAAGGGACCGGGATTACGTGGTCAAGGACGGTCAGGTTATTATCGTGGACGAGTTTACCGGCCGCCTTATGTTTGGGCGCCGTTACAGCGACGGTTTGCATCAGGCTATCGAGGCCAAGGAAGGGGTAAAGATTGAAAAGGAATCCCAGACTTTGGCCACCATTACTTTCCAAAACTACTTCCGTATGTACAAGAAATTGGCGGGTATGACCGGTACTGCCAAGACGGAAGAAGAGGAATTCCGCAAGATTTACGGCATGGATGTGGTGGTGATCCCCACCAATAAGCCGATGATCCGCGTGGACCACCCGGATGTAATCTACCGTACGGAAATGGGCAAGTTTCAGGCTGTGGTGGAGGATATTGTGGAACGGTACCGCACCGGGCAGCCGGTGCTGGTGGGCACGATTTCCATTGAGAAATCGGAAATGCTCAGCAATATGCTGAAAAAAAGAGGTATTCCTCACCAGGTTCTGAATGCCAAGTATCATGAAAAGGAAGCCCAGATCATTGCCCAGGCCGGGCAGCGGGGCACGGTCACCATTGCCACCAACATGGCCGGGCGCGGTACGGATATTGTACTGGGAGAAGGCATAGCGGAGCTGGGCGGATTATATGTTTTAGGTACGGAACGTCACGAGGCGCGGCGCATTGATAACCAGCTGCGGGGTCGTTCCGGCCGTCAGGGAGATCCTGGAGAATCCCGTTTTTATGTATCTCTGGAAGATGACCTGATGCGGCTGTTTGGCTCAGCCAGCATCGAAGGTTTGATGGATAAACTGGGCATGAATGACGACATGCCCATCGAGAACAAGATGATCACCCGGGCTATTGAAAATGCCCAGAAGAAGGTGGAAAGCCGCAACTTCAACATCCGTAAAAATGTATTGGAATATGATGATGTAATAAATCAGCAGCGGGAAGTGATCTACGGAGAGCGCCGCAAAGTACTGTTTGGGCAGGACTTGAAACCTACCATCATCAGTATGATAGATGATGTCATTGATCAGGTAGTAGATAGCTTTGCCGGCGAAGTGAAATACTCCGATGACTGGGATCTGCCCGGACTTTTAACGTATATTGAGCGCAATATCCTGCCCAAGGTGGATTTTGCCGTTGATGACCTGAAGGGCATGACCCGGCACGATATGAAGGAGTTCCTGCGGGAACGGGCTTACCAGCTTTATGAAGAGCGGGAGGCCGAACTTGGTCCTGAGACTATGCGGGAACTGGAAAAGGCGTTGATGCTGAACATCATCGACCAGAAATGGATGGATCACATCGATGCCATGGACCAGCTGCGCAACGGCATTTCCCTGCGGGCCTACGGGCAAAAAGACCCGCTGATTGAATACAAATTTGAAGCTTATGATGCTTTTCAGTCTATGATTTACAGTATCAAGGAAGATGTGGTGCGCTACATTTTCCGGGTCAAGATGGTGCAGCAGCGGGAAGAGCGCAAAACCTTTGAAAATCAGGGCGACGAGGTAGAAAGGAAACCCATCCGCGTGGAGAAAAAAGTGGGTCGCAACGATCCCTGTCCATGCGGCAGCGGTAAAAAGTACAAGAAATGTTGTGGGAAAGGGGATTAATCAATGGACCTTGCGACACTAATTGGCTTATTAATTGGACTGGGAGGATTGATCGGAGGATTCCTGCTGGAGGGTGGACATGCCGGCATGCTTCTGGTGGGAACTGCAGCCATGATAGTGTTCGGAGGTACCTTTGGGGCTACTATTATCAGCTATCCCCTGGACAGTCTGAAAAAATTCCCCTATTTTCTTAAGCTTGTGTTTATTAACCAAACAATTGATTATATAGGAGCGGTGGAACAGCTGGTAAGAACCGCTGACAAAGCCCGCCGGGAAGGGTTATTGAGCTTGGAAGCTCAGCTGACGGAAATGGACAATGAGTTTATGGCCCGGGGACTGCAGTTGGTTATTGACGGTACTGATCCGGAACTGACCCGCAACATGCTGGAGATGGAAATTGAAGCCTTTGAGAAAAATGAACAGGTCGGCAGCGATATCTTTATGACCATGGGCGGGTTGGCTCCCACCATGGGTATTATTGGTACGGTTATGGGATTGGTACATGTATTGAGCAATGTAAATGAGCCTGATAAATTGGGTGGGGCTATTGCGGTAGCTTTTTTGGCCACCCTGTACGGTGTGGCTTCTGCCAATGTGCTGTGGATTCCCTTTGGCACCAAGTTAAGAATCAAGGCTGAGCGGCAGGTATTGCTGATGGAATTGATATTAGAAGGAATACTTTCCATTCAAGCCGGTGAAAATCCCCGGGTAATCCGCGAGAAGCTGATGACCTTCCTGCCTTCGGAATTAAAGGAAAGCCCTGCAGCCCAGGAAGAGCAGATGAGGATGTGATCATTTGAACGGCTCTCGTCGCAACAATAAAAACAACAATGAAGAAAAGAAAGAAAATATGGACCGCTGGCTGGTAACTTATGCTGACTTGATCACCCTGTTGATGATTTTTTTCGTCCTCATGTATACCATGAGCCAGGTGGATGTCAAGAAGTATGCAGCGGTAGTAAACTCCATCAGTATCGTTTTAACCGGACAGGCCATATCAGTCCTGGATACCCAGGGTCCTTCCCTGGCAGAGGGCCTTTCCGGCCAGCAGATTCCTGAAGGAGAAGGAGAGATTCCCGCCAATCAGGGACAGCTGCAGGAGGTAAAGAATCTCATTCAGGAGTTTATGGAAACCCAGGATCTGGAGTTAGGCAGCGGGGAGACTGGGGGTAAAACCACCAAACTGGGTGAATATATCGTGGTGTATGAGCAGGAAAGGGGCCTGGTAATCAGTTTTAAGGATACTCTGCTCTTTGCCAGCGGTTCTGATGAATTGACTCCCCAGGCTCGCAGCATTATCCGCCAGGTGGGGGAAGCCCTGAAAGACTTGCCCAACTATATCCGGGTGGAAGGACATACGGACAATTTGCCCATCCATACCGCCAGATTCCCATCCAATTGGGAACTGTCAGTATTACGGGCTTCCAATGTAGTTCACGTACTCCAGGATGAGGGCGGCATACCCCCGGATAGATTATCAATTATTGGCTATGGAGAATATCGCCCCCTGGTGCCTAATGAAGATGATCTGAGCCGGGCTATGAACCGGCGGGTTGATATAGTAATTCTGAAACAGAAATATGATTACTTCGAACCCCCAAGCATTGAGTAAGCCTGCACAACCGGGGGTTTTATCTTGCATTCACCGGGGTATTCTGCTAATTTAATACCATGACATTTGTGGGAGGAGGGATTGTCATGATTGAAAATCCAAGAGGCCTATGCCGGGATATCGTTGACCGCCTCCGCGAATTGAGGGTTTCTCTTTGACATAGATGGTGCCAAGAAGGAAATTCAGGAACTGGAAGCCCGGGCTGCCCGGGAAAACTTTTGGGATGATCAGCAGGAAGCCCAGCGGGTGCTAAAGCGCATCAGTGAAATAAAAGAAGACGTAGAAGCCTTTGAAACCCTATATGACCAGGCCGTTTACCTGAATGACCTGCTGGATATGGCCGAACAGGAGGAAGAAGAAGAGCTTTACCGGCAAGTAGTAAGCGACCTGGAAGTGCTTTACAAGGAATTCCAGAAGTATGAAATGCTGATTTTGTTTTCCGGGGAGCACGATCGCAAAGATGCCATAGTTACCCTCCATGCGGGAGCAGGAGGTACCGAAGCCCAGGATTGGGTGGAAATGCTTTTCAGGATGTATACTCGCTGGGCGGAGGACTCAGGCTATCAGGTAGAGATATTGGATTACCTGGCCGGGGACGAAGCCGGGATCAAAAGTGTTACCTTCCTGGTGAAGGGAGATTATGCCTACGGCAAGTTGAAATGCGAAGAAGGTGTGCACCGACTGATTCGCATTTCCCCCTTTGATGCTTCCGGCCGCCGGCATACTTCCTTTGCTTCCCTGTCGGTTTTACCGGAAATCAGCGAAACCGTAGAGGTAAATATTGATCCGGACGACCTGCGGATTGACACCTTCCGATCCGGAGGAGCGGGCGGACAGCATGTTAACAAGACGGATTCTGCCGTACGCATAACTCATATACCCACCGGCATAGTGGTGCAGTGCCAGAATGAAAGATCCCAGCATGCCAATCGCCTGGCCGCCATGAAAATTTTGCAGGCCAAGCTCTACGAGTTAAAACAAAGGGAAATGGAAGAGAATCTGCAAAAGCTCAAGGGAGAGTATAAGGAAATTGCCTGGGGCAGTCAGATTCGCACCTATACCTTGAACCCCTTTACTCTGGTCAAGGATCACCGCACCGGTTTGGAAGTAGGCAACGCCAATGCTGTACTGGACGGTAACCTAGATGAATTCATAAGTGCCTGCCTGCGGAGCAAAAATAAGCTTGTGTAGGTTTAGTTTGAGTCTGGAGGAAGAGAAGTGCGCCCAATCAACATAGACACCATAAGAATGGTGGAAGAGAAAGCCCGCCGCATTCGGGAAAACATTATTTCCATGCTGGGACAGGCCGGCTCCGGTCATACCGGAGGGTCCCTGTCCGCTGCCGATATAGTAGCCTGCCTTTATTTCTGGGAAATGAACCTGGATCCCCAGCAGCCCCACTGGCCGGACCGGGATCGCTTCGTTCTCAGTAAGGGGCACGCAGCTCCGGTATTATACGCTGCCTTGGCGGAAAAAGGCTTTTTCCCGGAGGAATGGCTGCAAACCTTAAGAAAACTGGGCAGTCCCCTGCAGGGGCACCCGGATATGCGCAAACTGGCCGGGGTTGAAGCCTCCACCGGATCATTGGGACAGGGTATTTCCTGGGCGGTAGGTATGGCCCTGGCTGCCCGGCTGGATAAAAAATCCTATCGGGTTTATGCTCTCCTGGGAGATGGAGAACTTGAAGAAGGCATGGTATGGGAAGCCACCATGGCGGCGGCTCATTATAAACTGGACAACCTGGTATTGATTATTGATTACAACGGCCTGCAGATAGACGGACCTATCAGCGAGGTTATGTCTCCCGAACCTATAGGGGAAAAGTTTGCGGCTTTTGGCTGTCATGTGGTGGAAATTGACGGGCATAATATCGCTGAAATTATGGCTGCCTTAAATGCCGCCCGGCAGACCAAGGGATGCCCAACAGCCATAGTAGCCCGGACCACCAAGGGCAAAGGCTGCTCCTTCATGGAAAACCGGGTGGAATGGCACGGCGTAGCCCCAAAACCTGATGAGGTGGAGAGAGCACTGGCCGAACTGCGCAGTTGATAGGTTATCTTACGTGTCATTGCTGTGAAAATGACTGCGCTGTGTCATCGCGAGGAGCGCAGCGACGTGGCGATCTCAACCGGTAAGCCCGGCTGATTGCAAGAGGGGACGGTTCTTTCTGTCATGTAGGATCCGTACTCCTTTTAGGTATAATTTGATAAGACATGACAGAAAGAACCGTCCCCTCTTGCATCGGGCACTTTGTGCCTCGCGATGACAGGACCAGAATTCAAGGGAGGAAACCATGGAAAAACAGGCTACAAGAGATGCCTATGGTAAAGCTCTGGCAGAGCTGGGCCGGACCTATGATAATGTGGTGGTTCTGGACGCGGACTTGTCCAAGTCCACCAAAACTGCGGATTTTGCCAAAGCATTCCCGGAACGCTTTTTCAATGCCGGCATAGCCGAACAGAACATGATGGGCATGGCGGCAGGCCTGGCTGCTTGCGGCAAAGTGGTATTTGCCAGTTCTTTCGCCATTTTTGCTACCGGCCGGGCTTTTGAGCAGGTGCGCAACTCCATAGCCTATCCCCATTTAAATGTGAAAATATGCGCTACCCATGCCGGACTAACCGTAGGCGAAGACGGCGGTTCCCACCAGGCGGTAGAGGATATTTCCTTGATGCGCAGCCTGCCCAATATGACCGTGGTGGTACCTGCTGACGGGGTATCGGTCAAGAAGATGCTGCACAATCTATATAAAATGGAAGGACCTGCCTATATGCGCCTGGGACGCCCGGCGGTACCCGTACTGTACAGGGAAGAGGATACTATAGAAATAGGCAAGGGCAACCTGCTGCGGGATGGCAATGATGCGGCTATCATAGCCTGCGGGATTATGGTAGCCAAAGCATTGCAGGCGGCAGAGAAACTGGCGGCCGAGGGTATTCTGGTGGCAGTGGCTGATATGCATACCATTAAACCTCTGGACCAGGAACTCGTAATAAAGTTAGCCCGCCAGACCGGAGCTCTGCTCACTGTGGAAGAGCACTCAATTATAGGAGGACTGGGCAGCGCAGTATGTGAAACGGTCAGCGAGCATTATCCCGTACCCGTTTTACGGATGGGCATTGCCGATGCTTTCGGCCAATCCGGGACACCGGATGATCTGCTGGAACACTATGGTTTGACAGTTGATGATATAGTTCGCAATATCCATAAATTACTTGAAAAACGCCCTCTCTAAAGGAGGAATTTTAGGCTATTTTGTAGAACCACCAGTAATGGTGGTTTTTTTGTGCCTTATTTTTGGAGGTAATCATGCTAGTTCAATTCTACAATGTCTCCAAGATTTACCCTAATGGTGTTAAAGCCTTAGATGACATTTCCCTGAAGATAGATCGCGGGGAATTCCTGTTCTTGATGGGCCCCAGCGGTGCCGGCAAATCAACCTTGATTAAGATGCTTTTTCGGGAAGAACTGCCTACGCGGGGTCAAATCTTTGTAGCATCCCGCAGTATCGTACGGATGAAACGCAGCGAGGTTCCTTTGCTGCGGCGCAATATGGGTATAGTGTTTCAGGATTTTAAGCTTTTGGAAAACAAAACAGTAGCCGAGAATATAGCTTTTGCCATGAAAGTGGTGGGAGCAAGCAATCGTGATATCAGACAACGGGTCCCCGAGGTCATTAACATGGTGGGGTTGAAAGGTAAGGAAAACTGCCTGCCTACCGAGTTATCCGGCGGGGAACAACAACGAGTGGGTATTGCCCGGGCTCTGGCTAACCAACCCCTTATGCTGATTGCTGATGAACCAACTGGTAATCTGGATATGGAGACCTCACAAGAGATTATGGAACTGCTCTTTGATATAAATCGTAAGGGCACCACAGTTATAATGGCGACCCATGCCCGGGAACTGGTGAAGCAAGCGCATAAGCGTGTCATTATGCTGGAGCGCGGCCGGATAGTAAACGATACCCCCCATGGGGAGTCACTGGTATGAGACTAAGCAACATATTGTATTTCTTCAGAGAAGCAGCCAAATCCCTGTCGCGCAACCGTTTGCTGACCTTTGCTACTATTAGCACCGTTACTATCTGCATTTTGATACTGGGAATGGCGGTCTTGCTTAGCCTGAACGCGGAGCGTTTTATGAGCCGCCTGGAATCTGATGTGCAGATGATAGCTTTCCTGGACCGGTCCTTGAGTGACGCTGAAATTGACGAAGTCCAGGAGGAGATCGAAAAAATCGACGGCATTAAATCCATTAAATTCGTATCCCGGGATGAATCCCTGAGAGAGCTGCAGGAAACCTATGGCAGCCAATATGACCTGAAAGCTACCCTGGGGAAAAATCCCCTGCCCCATACTTTTGAAATCGAAGCTAAAAACCCCCAGGATGTACCCAAGATAGCTGAGCTGGTTTACCGGATACCAGGTGTGTACAAGGTCAACTACGGTCAGGGAGTAGTAGAGCGATTATTCCAGGTTACTCACTGGGTTCGCATTATCAGCCTGGCTTTTATCATAGTACTGGCTGCGGGGGCGGTGTTTTTGATAGCTACTACCACCCGGCTGTCGGTTTTCGCCCGCCGCAAAGAGATTTATCTGATGAAACTGATCGGTGCTACTGACTGGTTTATCCGCTGGCCCTTTTTCATAGAAGGAATATTTTTAGGGGTGGTGGGAAGTCTGCTGGCAGTAGCGCTGCTGGCTGCGGGCTACGGAGCCCTGCTGCAGAATATAACCTCTATGGCAATAATTACCCTGGTCAGCGATATGGCTGTATTGGGGAAAGTGTACCTGGCACTGGTGGGAACCGGAGCCGTGTTAGGGGTTTTAGGTACTTATATTTCACTGAACCGCTTCCTGAATGTTTAGCGATATATAGCTGGATTCTTAATATGGAGAATTGCATGGGAGGGTATGGCAAGTGTCATTGGGGAGAAAAATCCTGGCTATATCTTTGATGGCTGTTTTCTTCAGCAGCGCTATCTTGCCGGTTTATGCTGACGAACTGGAGGAAACCCGGAAACAGTTGGAAGCCATCAGCCGCAGTATTGATGCTACCCAAAGCAAAGTAAACAGCGCGAAAAAACAAGAACAAAGCATAATGGGCCAGATTCAGAATCTGGAAAAGAATATCCAGCGTACCGAAAATGAGATGACCGCCACCGAAGACCGGATAGCTTTTCTGCAGGACAGTATAGCCAAAACCGAAACGGAGATTGAAGAAAAGGAAAAGGATTTGGAGGAAAAGATCGACCTGCTGAGTGAGCGCCTGGTGGTGCTCCATGAAGAAGGAGAGGTCACTTACCTGGAAGTCCTGCTGTGTGCTACTGATTTCAAGGATTTTCTGACCCGTTATGAAATGATAAACAGCATAATTGAACAGGATGCCGAATTAATCGATTCCATCTGCCAGGAAAAGCAGGACCTGGAGATGAAGAAGAGCGACCTGGAAGTCAAGAAGAAAGAGCTGGAGAGGGCTCTCCAGCAACAGGAATCCATGAAGGAACAGTTGGATCTGCAGAAGAAGGAGAAACAGCAGATCCTCGCCAGTGTTCAGCAGGAAAGAGAAGCCTATGAAAAAGCTCTGGCCGAACTGGAAGAGAGCTCCCGCAAGTTGGAAGCTATGATTCGCCAGCTGCAGGGCGGCAGTTCTGAAGCTCTGGGAACCGGAGTCTTTACGTGGCCTACTCCAGGCTATACCACTATAACTTCCCCATACGGCATGCGCTATCATCCTATACTCAAGACGCGCAAAATGCATACTGGTGTGGACATAGGTGCCCCCATGTCTGCCACTATTGTTGCCGCCGACAGCGGCAAGGTCATTTACGCCGGCTGGATGGAAGGTTATGGTCAGGTGTTGGTAATCGATCATGGCAATGGCCTCTCTACCCTCTATGCTCATCAGTCTGCTTTCCTGGTCAGTAACGGGCAGACGGTTACCAAGGGACAAGCCATCGGCAAAGTCGGATCTACCGGGTGGAGCACCGGCCCCCATCTGCATTTTGAAGTACGTATCAACGGTTCCTACACCGATCCCATGCCGTATCTTAAATAAACGACAGCCAGAGGGAACGGCTGTAACAGAGTTCAAATGATGGTAATTCAGCAGCGGAAACTTCCGCTGCTTTTGTTACGGGAGTGAACGGTTGAGATCCCCCATCCCCTCTTGCACTTCTTGCCGGCTTTCCTTTCCTGGGATGGGAATTGTAATCTGGTTAAAGGTGGGATAACATAATAATTGATTTTCGTTAATACAATACTACTGGTGGTGAAGTTTTGAAAAACCGTAGTTTATGGCGGGGACTAAATATTTTCTTTTCAGCGGTAGGAGTGGCGGTAACAGCCGCCTTTATCTTCCTGATCATAACCAATGCGGCCGGCCTGGGTACGCTATTGAGTGTAATCGGACTGGTAAAAAGCCAGTCCCTTTTTGACACTACTACGCCGAAAATGATCCAAGGAGCCACCGCTGGTATAGTAGACTCTCTGGGCGATCCTTACTCCAAGCTTTTGGACAAACAAACCTGGGAAGATCTGCAAGTACGGCTGAAAGCCCAATTTGGCGGTATCGGTGTTTACATCCTTCAGGATGAAGCCGGTCGCTTAAAAATTGTGAACCCCATCAAAGGTACTCCCGCATATAAGGCAGGACTTCAGAATGGAGACATTATTATCCGCATTAACGGGGAAAGTGCTCTTAATATGACGCAGGATGAAGCAGTTCATTTGATGCGGGGGGAACCTGGGACCCAGTTGGTGTTAACAATATACCGGGAATCGGACGGCAAAGAGCACGAGTTTACCATTATTCGGGAAATAATCAATGTGCCATCGGTAGAATACCGCATGCTGGATGACAGCCCGGCTATCGGTTATATAAAACTGAACCAGTTCCATGCCCGGTCAGCCCAGGAAATGGCCGATGCCCTGAACGGTATGCTGAAGGACCACCGTATGGAAGGATTGGTTCTGGATTTACGGGGCAATGGCGGGGGCGAATTTGAAGCCAGCGTAGAGATCGCCAACCTGTTCTTGGATGACCAGGAAGTGGTAAAGGTTGTGGATGCCAGGAACAATGAAACAGTCCACCGGGCTTCCGGAGGCAGTGTGGATATTCCTATGGTAGTTCTGGTCAATGAAGACAGTGCCAGCGCTGCGGAAATATTAGCCGGCGCCCTGCAGGATAACCAGCGGGCGGTGCTGGTAGGGGAAAAAACCTATGGCAAAGGACTGGTACAGACCATCTATCCCCTGCGGGACGGCAGCGCCCTGAAGCTGACCACACAGAAATACTTTACTCCCAAGGGCATTGATATCAATGAAATAGGTATTGTACCGGATTATATAGTGGAGCAGGACACCGACGCCCAGAAAGATCTGCAGCTGGAGAAAGCAGTGGAATTATTGAAAAAAGAGATTCTCTAGATTGACCAGGAAAAACAGCAACCCCGGGAATTGCTATACAAAAGATGTCATTGCTGTAATGACTGCGCTGTGTCATCGCGAGGAGCGAAGCGACGTGGCGATCTGTTAACTCACACCGTTAGTTGCCATAGAGATCGCCACGCGCTACGCGCTCGCGATGACACAATGGTTGCCTTTTTACTAACATGAAAGCCATTTTCACAGCAATGACACAATTGGGAGCTATTATCCCAGCCATGACATACTAGGGAAGCCGTTTTCACAGCAATGACACCAAAGATGACTTTTTATTCATCTTGGCCTGTTCCGCAGGTGATAATTGTGAGGAGGGCAGCGGCGAAGCATTCTCAAACGAGCTATTACACGGTAATGTGTGAAATGAGATCGCTGCGAGCTGGGTGCTGATTGATGACACATAAGCTGTCAGGAAACTAAATAACGACTATGGTTAGAGAGGGAAAGCGGGAAAGTTTTCCCTCTCTGTGTCAGGTGCAGGTTTGTCCTTAAAGAATAAAAAGCCCAGGTGATAATAATGGAAACTATAATGCTATTGCTGGCCCTTATGGGGCAAAAACTGGCGGAGACTTTAACCACTCCGCTATTCCTGGCTATTTATCTTTTGCTCTTTGTCCTGGTGGCCTGGCAGTATAAACGCCTGGAGGATATGTCCGGCAGACTCCTGGGCATGACCCAACGCAGTTACCTGAGTGCCGCCTTGGTTTCCACCTTGCTGGGGCTGGGGGGAGGATTTCTGGCCAGCATATTGCTGGTACTGGTAGGGATTGATTTATTAAGCGTAGGCATTATGCAGCTATGGATAGCGGCTTTACTGCTGATGCTCATCAATCCCCGCTTTCTCTGTTTTGCCTACGCGGGCGGTCTGCTATCCCTGGCCAGTCTGGCAACGGGCTATCCGGATATCGATGTACCTCAGCTGCTGGCTTTGGTGGCTATTCTGCATATGGCCGAGAGTATCCTCATACTGGGGAACGGGCACCTGCATCCGGTACCCATATATGTAAAAAAGAGCAGTCAGGTCCAGGGGGGATTCAACCTGCAGAAATTCTGGCCCCTTCCCCTGGTTGCCCTTATAACTGTGGGCTGGATGGAACCCAATGGAGCCGGCCTGTCCATGCCTGATTGGTGGCCGTTGATTAAAGGATACTCACCGGAGAATGCCCAGCAGGTTTATACATTTATCCCGGTATTAGCCATACTGGGATATGGAGAGATAACTACTACTACTTCCCCCCGGGAAAAAGTACGAGAGTCTGCCTTGCATTTATTTGTATTCAGCTTGAGTTTGCTGCTGCTGGCTCTGGCTGGTTCTCGTTGGACTCCGGTAACATGGCTGGCAGCCCTGTTCAGCCCCCTGGGCCATGAAATGGTCATCTGGCTGGGGATGAGAGCCGAGCGCAACCGGCCTGCTTATTATGTTAATCCTGCCCAGGGAGTGATGATACTGGATGTGCGTCCGGGAACTCCTGCTGCCCAGGCTGGTCTTAGATCCCGGGATATTGTCCTGGCGGTGAATGGAATACCCGTGAACCGTAGGGAAGAGCTGATCAATGTTCTTAAATGGTCCTGGCAGGGGATTTCTCTAAACATCCTGCGCAATGGCCGACCCCTCAGCATTAGGATGATCCGCCCCAGAGCCGGTCAGGTGGGATTAATACCGGTACCTGATTATAATACTCCCCGCTATTTAGCCTTTCAGGAAGATACTATCTTTCTGGCCTTCCGGCGCTTGTGGCGCCGTTTGAAAAGAACCAGCTGACAGTTATCGCCGCCAAAAGGGAAAGTATTCACATTATACCCCCACTTTGAATATGCTAGGGCATAAGGTTAGCGACGAGGAGTCTTTGCTATGAGGGGTAAAGTGCGCTATGTGCTCACCAGCAGCAACACCAGCCACGGATTTCGTACTTTTTTGCCGGAACTGCTCCAGGGTGTGGCCAAAGTTTTTGTGCTGAAAGGTGCTCCCGGAACAGGGAAATCCACTTTTATAAGGCTATTGGGAGAATCCTTTTCCGATCAGGGTTATGAGGTGGAGTTCTGGGTATCAGCCGATGATCCGGTCAGCCCGGAAGGGGTATTTATTCCCCAGCTGAAGGCGGCTGTTGTCAATGGAAGTCTATCTTCCCCTATTGATCCTTCTTATCCGGGAGTGACCGGAGATATTATTTACCTGGGTGATTACTGGGACAAAAATATACTGCAAGATTACAGTCAGGAAATCATAAATCTTTATGAAGAGCATGAGCAGCATCGCCAGCAGGCTACTCTGGTTTTGAAAAGAGCCGCGGAGGTCAGGGACAGTATCAAGAAAAAGACAGCTGCCTATTTAAATCTGGGAAGATTGCAGGAGTTGGTGGGGCAGCTGGCCAAGGAGATCCTGGACACCGGGTCAGCGGAAAAGCACTATTTTGCCAGTGCTGTCACTGCCGAAGGAATGATAAACTATATCGATGAAATCAGCTCATTCTGCAAGAAACGCTACGTTTTCAAGGGACCGGCCGGCAGCGGCAAATCCAGCGCGATAATGGAACTGGCCAACCGGGCCCGGGGCAAAGGCTATTCTTTGGAGTATTATCATTGCGGGCTGGATGCTGACAGTATTCAGATGATTATTATCCGCAATCTGCAGATTGCTCTGATAGATGCCGGCAATCTGGACCTGGCTGTCAAGCCTTGGGATGTAGTGATTGACATGAGTGAGTACCTGGAAGGTTACGATGAGGTGGAGCTGCTTCAGGAGTCCAGTGAAGCCTTGCGCATATTGGAAAGCCTTTTGCTGGAAGCCCAGCAGGAGCTGGAACAAAGCCGGTGGTGTCTGAAGGGATTGAAAAAAATCTATTCCCGGGCTATGGACTTTGCAGCCTTGGACCGCAAGCGCCAGCAGGTAAGAAACGAATTAATAAGCCTGTGAAAAACACTCTCACGTCATATTAGAGGTAGCTATATTGGCATTGCTGTGAAAATGACTGCGCTGTGTCATCGCGAGGAGCGCAGCGACGTGGCGATCTCATCCAACATAACTGCTATCCCGTTTGAGATTGCTTCGCTACGCTAGCAATGACACGAAAGGTGACTTTTCATTGCTGTGAAAACCGCCAATCACTTAATAGTAACTAAAGCTTTAGCTTCTGCTTGAGAGGCTGGAACCAGCTCGGCAGGAGTATTAGCCGGCTCGTTCCGTGACTCCTCGCCTGCAACCCATCGGCAAACTTTAAGTGCGAAGGGGACCGCTCGTAATTCGGCATCCGTGCACTCAGTACTCGCTGCTCGAAACGTCCTGTTTCTCGCTCCCCTTCGCAGCCCTCAGTTTCGCCGTGGGTTGC
>Ga0134094_1000339_pt1 | contig 58657 bp, 63 predicted proteins | sample 5_1taG_FD_94458 | JGI IMG/M metagenome (GOLD analysis project Ga0134094, IMG submission 94458) | Switchgrass degrading microbial communities from high solid loading bioreactors in New Hampshire, USA - 5_19_20_110_A1 metaG | ecosystem: Engineered > Bioreactor > Semi-continuous > Anaerobic >... | reverse complement strand
TATCCCCTCCCCCCTGTAATGCGATGTCCAGTGGGAATCCGTTTCAGGTGGAGCCATAAGGGTATCAACACATTTCGAGCTGTCCTGAAGGGACGGGGTTTGAGAAAACGCAAAGCATTTTCGGGACAGGAACTCGAGCACCGTCAGGTATGAAGTGCGAGCGAAGCGAACTTGAAATACTCGAAGAGTTTCGAGGCGCAAACGAGAGTGAGCGTGAGCACCGCAAGGTGCGAGAAGGGAGCAAACCCCTCCGCACCCTTCGGTTGCTTGAACTCAGGTTCTCTACGAACCATCGCACTCCCCCGGTTCCCACCCCTTAGAGTGATACCCCCACGGTCCAGTGTACGGGGCTTTATCCCCACTATTTTACTGGCACGCCCCTCCTGTTCGTCTCCTGCCGGACCAAGAACCTGCATCACCCGCCCGTACCCTTCTTTAGGTACCGGACCGAATGTATTCTGGAGTCAATGGCAACATTACAGGGAATGAGCGGGGTCGATCTTCGGGCACTGGTAGCGGAGGCTGCCGATCGCCTCCCGCTCTGGGTCGGCAAGATCTACCAGTTCGACGCAATGACCCTTGGAATCAGGCTGAACGGTGAAGACCGGGCGAAATACCAACTGCTCGTCGAGATGGGGCGGCGTGCCCACTTCACCGCAGAGTTCCCCAACCCGCCAAAGAACCCGCCGAGTTTTGCGATGCTGCTTCGAAAGCACCTTGATGGCGGGAAAGTGCTCGGTATCCGCCAGCTCGGACTCGAGCGCACGATATGTATCGATGTCGGGAAACACGACACGACCTATCATCTCATATTCGAACTCTTCGACGAGGGAAACACGGTTCTCTGCGACGAAGGATATACAATAATCAAACCCCTCTGGCACCACCGGTTCAAGAACCGGGAGGTGATCCCGGGTGCGGTCTACGCCTTCGAGGGATCGGACTGCTCGGCACTCTCCCCTGCTGAGTTTGAGAGTATGCTCGCCGGGTCCGACCGGGACATCGTCCGGACTCTTGCCGTCGGGTGCATGCTCGGCGGCGCGTATGCCGAGGAGGTCTGCAGACTCGCGGGCGTCGATAAGAACGCCGCGGCGAAAGAGGTGGATGCGGAGACGGTCCGCAAGGCCCTCGAGCGGTTGATCACGAGCGTCGAGAAGTCCCGGGAGCCGGTGATAACACCCTCCGGGTGCTGGCCGGTTCTGCTCGGCAATGAAGAGGTTCGCGAGCGGTTTACAACCTTCAGCGAGGCGCTCGATGCCTTCTACCCGAAGATTGCAGGCGAGAAGGGGGAGGTCGCGACAGAGAAACCGCGCCTCTCCCAGGCGGAGGTGATCCGCCGCCGTCAGGAGGAGGCGATCAAAGGCTTTGAGAAGAAGATCGAACGTTACGAGCGGATCGTGGAGGTGTTCTACGAGAACTACACGACTGTTGCCGAGATCATAACGACGCTTGATGAAGCGAGCAAGACCCGATCCTGGCAGGAGATCGAGCGAATCCTCAAATCCAACGGCAACAACCCGACAGCAAAGATGGTCCGTGCGGTCCACCCTGCGGAGGCGGCGGTGGACCTCGAACTATCGGGCGAGCGGGTGATGGTCTACGTCCACGAGACGATCGAGCAGAACATCGGCCGCTATTACGACCAGATAAAGAAGTTCAAGAAGAAGAAGGCCGGCGCACTCGCGGCGATGGAGCGTACGGTGCCCGAGAAGCCCCGGCGAAAGCAGAGCCTTGCCCTCCAGAAGAAGCGGTGGTACCACCGGTTCCGCTGGTTCACCACGAGCGACGGAGTCCTTGTCATAGGTGGCCGTGACGCTTCCCAGAACGAAGAACTCGTCAAGAAATATATGGAAGGCGGGGATCTCTTCATCCACGCCGACGTCCACGGCGGAAGCGTCGTCATCGTGAAAGGCACGACCGAACACCTGGACGAGGCCGTGCAGTTTGCCGCATCCTACTCCAATGCCTGGAAGGCCGGGCACTTCACTGCGGACGTCTATGCCGCCCGCCCCGACCAGGTGAGCAAGACAGCCGAGTCCGGCGAATACGTCGCCCGCGGAGCGTTCATCATCCGTGGCGAGCGGCAGTACTTCAGGAACGTCCCGCTCGGGGTGGCGATCGGTCTAGCGATGACGCCGGAGGTCGCCGTCATCGGCGGCCCAGCAGCGGCCATCAGAGAACGCGCGAAAGTATGGGTAGAACTTCGTCCCGGGCAGTTTGAGCCGAACGATATCGCAAAGAAGGTTGTCCGGGCACTCAGAGAGAAACTCCCGGAGGAAGAGTGGAAAGGGCTCAAGTCCGCCTTAAACACCGAGACGGTCGCCGCATTCATTCCTCCCGGCGGCTCTGATATCGTAGAACCATGAAGGCTGAAGTTTGCGAGTTAAAAAAGCAGTACGGCGAGATACGTCTCTTTCCAGAGACGCTTGACGATCTCTGGCACCTCTCCCACCTGGTCGGACCCGGCGACCTCGTCTTTGCGACGACCTTCCGGAGTGTCGAGGGAGCAAGCGATAAAATTCGGCCCGAGAAGATAGAGAAGCGGCCGGTGCGACTGGGAATCCGGGTCGAGAAAGTGGAGTTCCATCAGCACACGAACCGTCTCCGCATCAGCGGGGTCATCGAGAGCGGGGTGGATGTCTCCGCACACCACACCTTAAACGTAGAAGCGGGCTTCGAGATCTCGGTCATCAAACAGTGGCGTTCCGTCGACTGCGAGCGGATACGCCGGGCCGTCGACGCCTCTGCATATGGTGTGGTCCATGTCGTGAGCGTCGAGGAGGGTGAAGCGCAGGTTTACCGTCTGCGGCAGTTCGGCCCGGAATGGGTAACGACCGTCACGGCCGGGAGCAGCAAGGGTGCGGACACCGGAACCCGGTCGGCGCTCTTTGAGAAGACGCTTGAGGCTATCGCCGCGGTCACAGGCCCCCTGATCGTCGCAGGCCCGGGGTTCGTGAAAGACGAATTCGTGAACTATGCAAAAGTCCAGGCTCCGGACCTTGCAGAGCGGATGACCACCGTCGAGACACGGCGTGTCGGACGGGGCGCTGTCCAGGAGGTGATCGGGCAGGGGGTTCTCGAGCGGCTCCTCGGCGACCTTCACCTTGCACGCGAAGTCAGGCTGATGGATGAGGTCCTGCGCCGGATCGCGACCAACGGTGCTGTCGCCTATGGCATTGACGAAGTCGGCAAAGCGGTCGCTTACGGTGCGGTAGAAACGATCCTGGTCTCCGACACCCGGCTCCGTGACGAAGAGGCAACGCGTATCATCAAGGATGCCGAGTATATGAGCGCGTCGATCGTCGTGATGAGCACCGAGTTTGAACCCGGAGAGCGCCTTGAAGCCCTCGGGGGTATTGCGGCAATCCTGCGGTATAAGATCGAGTGAAATTCGGGCCACCTAAGGCTTTCCTGTGCGACCAAGCATGGGAGCCCTGGCAGCCAGAACGCGCCATCTTGTACATCACTACCTCTAATCTATCCTATCATAGGGAAAGCCGCCGCAAACACCTTCGATCTGCCGAACCTCAGTTTCCCCAGAGCCAGGGGTACCTACCTTTATAACCGGAGAACACCCTATATTGTAGTGATTCCGTCAATCCAGGAAGGGGCCGGAAGCCCGCTATGTGCTGCCCGGACCGCCGTCCCGAGGTGAGACATCCCTTTCAGGAATGGCGTAAGACTGGTGTCACGATGAGCGAGAATGTGGTAGCAGCAGAGGTCGAGAATACACGGCCGCGGACTCGTGCCGAGAAGCAGATCGAGCACAGAAATCGGATTAAGCGGACGCTTGTAGCCTGTTTTATGGGCATACTTACCGGAGCGCTCTCGTTCTACCTCTCCGGCACCCCCGATCCGGTGAACGGACTCCAGCCAAACGCCATCATCGGTATCCTTCTCCTCGCGGCGGGGGTTGTCTTTCAGAAGCACATCTTCATGCTTATCCGGATCGACTACATGGCTCTGACCGGAAAAGACTGGTTCTACCAGAGCTTCATGACGTTCGCGCTCTGGTTCATAACCTGGACGATCCTTTTGACCACCACCGTTCTGTGATCACCCATGCGTATTGCTGTTGTACACCGTGATCGGTGTCACCCCATCAAGTGTGGCACCGAGTGCATCCTTTACTGCCCGCGTGTCCGAACCGGCGATGAGACAGTCATCATCGGTGAAGACCAGAAGGCCGCCATATCGGAAGAACTCTGTGTCGGGTGCGGTATCTGCGTGAAGAAATGCCCGTTTGAGGCGCTCGATATCGTCAACCTCCCCGAGCAACTTGACCAACCGACGCACCGCTATGGCAGAAACGGTTTCGTCCTCTACGGGCTCCCGATCCCCATCGAGGGGAAGGTTACTGGCATCCTCGGGCCCAATGGTATCGGCAAGAGCACATCGGTGAAGATCCTCTCAGGAACGCTCGTCCCGAACCTGGGAAAGACCGATGCCGAGGCCTCCTGGAAGGACGTCCTCGACCTCTACCAGGGGACCGAACTCTTCGACTACCTCCAGATGCTCTCGCAGAAGAGCGTGAAGGTCGCGGTCAAGCCCCAGTATATCGACCAGATCCCGAAGGTCTTCTCCGGGTCGGTGCGTGACCTCCTCGCAACCACCGATGAGCGCGGGAAACTTGATTATTACATTGATCGGCTCTCGCTAGGGCCAATTCTCGACCGGTCAATCAAGACGCTCTCCGGCGGGGAACTCCAGCGGGTCGCGCTCACCGCCAGTCTTGCCCGCGATGCCGACTTCTACTTCCTTGATGAGATCACGCCGTACCTTGACGTCTATCAGCGGATGGCCGCGGCGAACCTGATCCGGGAACTCGCCGCGGAGCGGCCGGTCGTGATCGTCGAGCACGACCTCGCCATCCTCGATATGCTTGCCGATACTGTGCATATCGCCTATGGTGAACCGGCGGTCTTTGGTGTCATCACGCATCCCAAAGGCGTCCGGGTGGGTATCAACCAGTACCTGGAGGGGTTCCTTCCCGAGGAGAACGTCAGGTTCAGAGAGTATGCGGTGACGTTTGAAGCCCGGGCCCACGCAGCCGACACGGACCGGGAGACGCTGTTTGCGTTCCCGGCGATGACAAAGCGCTTTGATCAATTCTTGCTCACCGTCGACGGCGGAGAGATTCGGAACGGTGAGGTTCTCGGAGTGCTCGGGGCGAACGGTATCGGGAAGAGCACGTTTGCCCAGCTCCTCGCCGGAGTGATCGAGCCCGATACCGGGGCAATGGATACCCGGGTGCGGATCTCGTATAAGCCGCAGTATATCAAGGGTGACACCGATGCAACCGTCGAGGAGGTCCTCCGCCGGACGACGGCAAAGTTTGACACATCATACTATCAGCACGAGATCCTGGAGCCACTCTCCCTCTCACAGCTCCTCCAGGCGCCGGTGAACACACTCTCCGGCGGGGAACTCCAGCGGGTCGCGATCGCAATCTGCCTCTCCCGCGATGCCGACCTCTACATCTTGGACGAGCCGAGCGCTCACCTCGATGTGGAGCAGCGCGTGAAGATCTCGCGCATGATCAGGAAGCACGCCGAAGGGCGGGACGCAAGCACGCTCGTGATCGACCACGACATCTACGTCATCGATATGATCAGCGACCGGATACTGGTCTTTGAGGGCGAACCGGGCGTCCACGGCACGGCTGCCGGTCCGTTCGATATGGCGCCGGGCATGAACCGGTTCCTCAAGGCGCTCGGGATCACATTCCGGCGTGACAAGAGCGGGAGACCGCGGATCAATAAGCCAGGGTCGTTCCTGGACCGGGAGCAAGTCGCTGCCGGAGAATACTATTATGCAGAAGTCTCGAAGTCTTGAGGTTGGGTTTCAAGGCTTCCTTCTCCACTCCCTTCTCATTTTCAGAGAGATATACAGGTCCAATCCTCATTGAATCCGGCTGCCAGGACGCCGGTCGCACGTACCCCAAGGAATCGAGCACAGGAAGGCTGAGGGGTTTTGGCGGCAGGGCCCGGAGGGGGCCCATGAGATCCGCATTAGGAGAATTGAAATATCTTTCCCGCTGGATCTCGCAGTTCGCTCACCGGCCGATCACTGACCCCAACCGTCCCCCAAGAGACGCCCACACCCTCTCAAGTGCGCCTTGAGACTCTCCGGGAGTCACTCCGGGCGTCACTTCCGGAGCCGGGGTCTCCTGCGGAGTTTCGGGAAGGGCGGTGGTCACCGGTACTTCAGGCGTCGTCTGCGTCGAAACGGCAGAGAGGTCAAGGGAAGCCAAACCTGCTGGCAGCGGAATGTAACCCACGTTTCCGGGGACAACAAACCAGCATCTTTCGGCGGCATCGATGAAGAGTTTCTTGACAGCATTCGAACGAATCCCGTCCCCTGACGTGATATGCAGGGTCACATTCGTCCCGTCCCACCCATAGATCCCGTTTGTGGATGCGACAAGAAGCATCCCATCCGGCGTTGCCGCAATATCGTTTATATAGACGGGGAACGCGCTCAGGCTCCCGCTGTCAAGGACCGGCACGACTTCCCCATCAGGGGTGCGCTGAAGGACCGTCGTGCGGTTGAAGAGATAGACGCCTCCAAACGGGTTGACCCGCACTTCAGATATTCCTCGAAGCGGTTCGCCGCGGTAGGTAACACTCTCAAAAGAGATCACTCCAGAATTGTTCTTGAGAACCTGGATACCATCCTTCTCGGACCCGATGACGAGAGCATCGCTTGCGGCATCGACCGCCATGCTCAAGACGGTGTAGCACTCGAGGCCTTCGGGCCCGAACGGTTTATACCACGTCCAGTTACCATCGTGGTAGCGGAGGAGGCCTGCCCGTCCGGTGGCGACCCACATCTCATCTCCCCACCGCGTTATGCTATTGATGTTGCGGTTCTTAAGGAGCACCGGATCATCAATGACCTGATATCCCGCCTCATCTCCGAACTGCAACCCTTTCGGATACCCGATCCAGAGACATCCCTCTGCATCCAGGGCGATCGCGGATACCATAGCGTCAAGCCGCCCGGGGCCGCGCCCGGCATCACCCGGTGGGTGACCTACGCGACGATCGACGGCAAGGGATCGGGGACGACCGGGGTTGTCCGCATCCCGTCCCCGATGTGGCGGCTCGACTACTCCGATATCACGACCTCAAACGACGAGATCCCCTTCTTCAACTGCCAGGTCATGGACGCACAGGACCCGAACCGATTCGTCAGGATCGTCACGCTCAACTTCGCCGACTTCCTCGGGACGAAGGGCGAGCCGGATCTTCGGGAAAAACAGTGGGTGAACACATTCTACGAGGGGAACCGCGACTACTACTTCGTCATCAATACCCGGTGCATCGACTCTTACAGCATAAAGATCCAGGTGCCGGAGACCTACGTGGGCGCGCCGCTGGAATGACCCCGGCGCCCCACCATCGATGATGATCCTGTAGCCCGGTGGAGCGAAACCTGCACCGCTCCTCCCTTTTACCCGCTGAACAACCAGGGTAGCCGTTCGGATAGTTGTTGCCGCACGAAAAGAGCGGCAGATCTTCCATCCATCACCCATAGATCGTAAAACCCCAAGGTGCGGCTTATCCTCGGGGAAGGAGTTCGAAGACTCTAAGAGTGCAGGTCGGTGCGACGAACGGCAGACGGGTCATGACAGCCTTCTCGATTCAGCATAAAAAAACCGTATCGCCACCACGACGATCTTTACGCCCCAAAAGGCACTCCGATGCGGAAAGAAAGCACGGATAAAATTGTGTGGAGCCGCTCAGGCGGCCACCTTATCGATCATATAGCCTGCAGTGCTAAGGACGGCGATGAAGACGATCAGCGCGATGATATACGACAACCCCTCCATCCCCACCATCAGCCCGGGCAGCACTACCAGCAGCAGGATAAAGAGTGCAAGACACCCGAACGCGGCAAGCACCTCAAGGACCCGTAGATTCATGTACTGAAGATGGGATATCGGGAGGTATATCTCTATCTATCCCCCATCTCGTGCCCGGGCCAGTGCAGAAGGCCACAACCTTATACCCTGCGATTGACAACCCTTCCCGCATGAAGAGAGACGAGGCACAGGCCCTGCTCGAGCGTTACGTAACGTCGCCGTCGCATATCGTACACAGCCATGCCACGGCGGCGATCATGCGAAAGGTCGCAGAGCACCTCGGCGAGGATGCCGCGACGTGGGAGATCGTCGGTCTTCTGCACGACATCGACTACGACCTCGTCGGCGGCGATATGGACCGGCATGGTATCGAGGGCGCCCGGATCCTCATCGAGAACGGCGTCCCGGAGAGTATCGCCGAGATCGTCCGGCGCCACAACCATATGCTCACCTCTGACTACGAGAGCCAGGTCGAGCTCGCGCTTCAGGCGGCCGACAGCGCTTCAGGCCTGATCATCGCCTGCGCCCTGGTGAAGGGCGGCGCCATCGATGAGGTCACCCCACGGACGGTGAAGAAGAAGTTCAAGGAGAAGTCGTTTGCCGCCGGATGCGAGCGAGAACGAATCCGGATGATCGAGTCGCTCATGGACCTGGAGACGTTCTACCGCCTCGCGATAGCCGGGCTCGCAGAGGTCCGTAGCGATCTCGGTCTCATCTAGCCGCAATCCATATATCACGAAAAGAGTGAGTGGTACGACCATGACGGACGAAGAGCGCGAGAGAGTGATTAACCGCTTAAACGAGGCAGTAAGGCTTCTTGCCGAACGAATGGACGTCCGGCTCATCCCGGAGGTAGGGATGAACATTGCCTACGCCCTGCCCGACGCGCGGAGCAAGGACGACGTAGCCGCAGTCCTCGGCCGGATCGTGAGGCTCAAAGACTGGGTCCACCCCGTCGGAGAGGTCGCGTTCGGCGCAAGCGATCACGTAGCCCGGACCGTCCTCACGGCCATGCGCTTCGACCGGCGGGTCCGGAGCGCGGCGAACATCCGCTTCTCTGAGGCAATCCTCCCGGAACTCGACAACCTCCTCTTTGAGGTCTGTTCTTTTGACCGGGAAAAAGAACCGCCGGGTGTGCAGACGATGGACTGGGGCGTTGCCTCCTGCTGCAAGGAAGGCGTACCCGATGTCATCTACGACCGTGGAGCCGTGGGAAAAGAGCCGATGATCAGGTTCTTTGGTGAGGATCCGGTCATGGTCGCACAAAATATTCTTAAACTGTCAAATCGCATTACGTATGCACAATTGTAGAGGAAGGTCCACATGGGAATAAAACCATCGTATATCAAGAACCTCGGTGAAGAACTCCTCGTCAAGCACCGTGAGAAGTTCAGCGGAGACTTTGAAGAGAATAAGCACGCCGTCGCTGAAGTTGCCGTAATTGAGAGCAAGTACGTCCGGAACAGGGTCGCCGGATACATCTCAAGAAAGATAAATACCAAGAAGCGATAAACCTCCTATATGTTTGAGGGAATCCTTCCGGCAATTATTACTCCTTTTCACCGGGACTCCAAGCTGAGTCTTGATCTTGAAGGACTGCAGTCCAACATCGAGTCATTGCTCAAACAGGGGGTCCACGGCATCGTTCCCTGCGGGTCGACCGGCGAGTCTGCTACGCTCACGTTCGAGGAGCACGAACAGGTGATCTGCAAGACCGTCGAGGTCGTCGACGGGCGGGTACCGGTACTCGCAGGGACTGGGTCAAACAACACCGCAGAGGCAATCCGCCTGACCCGGTCGGCAAAAGATGCAGGCGCGGACGGGGCTCTCGTCATCAGCCCATACTATAACAAGCCGAACCGCTCCGGGCTCATCAAGCATTTTACGAAACTCGCCGACCTCGATCTCCCGATCGTCCTTTATAATGTCCCGGGCCGGACGGGGCAGAACCTTCAGCCCGACCTGGTGGCTGAACTGGCAAAACACCCAAACATCGTCGGGATCAAAGAGGCCAGCGGCGACATCACCCAGATCTCCCGGATCATCGAGGAGACCCAGGACGAGGACTTCATCGTGCTGTCGGGGGACGATGCAATGACGCTTCCCGTCCTTGCCATAGGTGGGGCGGGCGTGATCTCGGTTGCCGCAAACATCGACCCCGGCCGGATGGTGGAGATGTATGAGGCATTCCGGGCGGGAGATCTCGCCCGTGCGCAGGATCTGCACTACAAACTCGCCCCGCTTATGCGGGCGATGTTCGTCGACACAAACCCCATCCCCGTGAAGAAAGCAGTGGAACTCTGCGGAATGGCCTCCGGACCGGTCCGGTTGCCGCTTGACGAACTCGACGAGGCAAAGACCGAACAACTGAGAAGAGTGCTGATGAACCATGATTAAGGTAGTCATATCCGGCGCCCTGGGAAGGATGGGCACCACAATCGGCCGGATCGTCGACGAATCTCCCGACATGGAGCTCGTCGGCGGTATCGATATACGAGAAGGAACATTGTACGGGACGCAAGTAGTCCCCGCTGAGAAGCTCGATGAACTCCTCAAAGAGAAGAAGCCCGACGTCCTGATTGATTTCACCATTGCAGCCGCTGCAGTCGAGAACATCAAGATAGCCGCTCAAAACAACGTGGCACTCATCGTCGGGACGACAGGGTTCTCCCCGGAGCAGCGGGAGACAATCAGGACCGCCATTGAGGGGAATGTCCCCGCGGTGATCTCGAGCAACTTCTCCGTCGGCGTCAATATCTTCTGGAAACTCGTCCGGGAGGCAGCCCGCGAGCTCGGTGACTACGATATCGAGGTCACGGAAGCCCACCACCGTCACAAAAAGGACGCCCCGAGCGGTACCGCAAAGACAATCCTTGAGATCCTCGACCAGGAACTCGGGAACCGCGAGAAGGTCTACGGCCGCGTCGGCGAGACCGAGCGGAAGGGCGAGATCGGGGTGCACGTCATCCGCGGCGGCGATATCGTCGGGGACCATTCAGTCCTCTTTGCAGGGAACTTTGAGTGCATCGAGATCTCTCACCGTGCCTACGACCGGGCGATATTCGCACAGGGTGCGGTCCGGGCCGCACGATGGGTCGTCGGCAGAGAGCCGCGCATCTACTCCATGCAGGATGTTCTCGGAATATAGTGGAGAGGCGAAATCTATTTTTTAATACACTTATAACCTATGTACATTCGGAGGAACAGAAGTGCCAGCAATTGTTGATATTGAGAAGTGTACCGCCTGCGAGACCTGTGTGGACGTCTGTCCGGCTGCCGCCATAACCATGGAAGACGGCAAAGCAAAGGTCGATGTCGATCTCTGTGTCGACTGCGAGACCTGCGTCGATGAGTGCCCATCTGAGGCCATATCGATGGAATAAAAAAACATACTCTTTTAATACCTCCTACACTACAGATACTTTATCTATGATTAATGTAGGAGTGCTTGGTGCCACAGGAGCGGTTGGACAACGCTTCGTTCAGCTTTTGGCGGATCATCCCTGGTTTAATCTCAAGACACTCACCGCATCGGAACGGAGTGCAGGAAAGCCCTACGGCAAGGTGGTCAACTGGCGCCTTGATGCGCCATACCCGGAGAGCGTCAGTGATATCATTGTCACTCCCACAACCGTCGAGAGCGTCAAAGACTGCGACCTTGTCTTCTCAGCACTGCCTGCCGATGTAGCAACCTCCCTTGAGACGGAGATCGCTGATGCAGGCATCGGCGTCTGCAGCAATGCGCGGTCGCACCGCATGGACGCGGACGTTCCGCTGGTGATCCCGGAAGTCAACCCGGATCACCTGGGCCTGATCGATGTCCAGCAGGACCGGGGACGTGATGGATTCATCGTGACCAACCCAAACTGCTCCACGATCGTCCTTTCACTGGCCCTTGCACCCCTCAGAGAATTTGAGTTCCATGATGTGCGTGCAGCAACCATGCAGGCAATCTCAGGAGGCGGATTTAACGGCGTCTCAGCCATGGAGATCTATGACAACATCATTCCTTACATCGGCTCCGAAGAGGAGAAGATGGAGACTGAGACGCTCAAGATCATGGGTACCTTCAACGGTTCCGAAGTGATCCCCGCCCCGTTCCGGGTGAGTGCAAGCTGCCACCGGGTCCCGGTAATCGACGGGCACACTATTGCGGTCTGGGTCGACGTAAAGGCGTCGGTCGATGAAGTGAAAAAAGCTTACGCAACCTTTAAGTCTCCCTTAAGCAATCTACCCTTACAGCCAGCAAAGGCAGTTGAGCTCCTCGACCAGCCTGACCGCCCGCAGCCACGGCTCGACCGTAACCGGGGGCGGGGCATGACGGTGTCCGTCGGGAGAATTCGGGAAGGGTTGCGGTTCGTTGCGCTCGGGCACAACACCATCCGTGGGGCTGCAGGCGCATCCGTCCTCAACGCAGAGCTGATATACTCGAGGAAGTACCTTTAGACGAGGTGGGCTAATGATAAAGGATAACACAGTATTCGTTGGAAACAAACCAGTCATGAACTACGTGCTCGCGGTGGTCACCCAGTTCAACAACGGAGCGGAGGAGGTCGCTATTAAAGCTCGGGGGAAGGCTATCTCACGGGCAGTCGACACAGCGGAGATCGCCCTCAACCGGTTCCTGGAGAACGTGAACAAGAAAGAGATCTTCACATCGACCGAGATGATCGACACCGATACCGGTAAGACAAACGTCTCAAGTATCGAGATCATCCTGGCTCAGACGAAGTAGGGTCTCAAATCATCTTTTTGATCTGCCGTCAAAGAGTGTATACTATGCTCCTTGACTGATCCGGATCGCGCCAGCTCGTTTCGGCGCGCCTTCTCCTCGCTGCAAGTTGCCGGTGGTTAAAGCCCAATCTTTCGAGGGCGATCCGACAAATATCCCGCATATTGCCTTTCCCATGCAGGAGTAACCATAAAGGTTTTATGAACCCCTCTATAACCTTTGTAGTATGAAATGGGTGACAATCAGCATGGTGCTGATGCTGGTCTTTGCTCTCTTCGCACCCGCAGCGGCAGAGGGGGAAGAGCGGTACAGTTACATTGCAGTCAAAGATGTCACCATCCAGCTGGAGAGAGCAGATGCCTCCATAACCATGAATTATACGATCGATGGAGGCATCAGTTTCCTTGTTCTCCTCCTTGGGAAATCGGATTTGAGGCAGAAGGCACTCACCATACTGAACTTCGACGATGCCAGAGTTGACCACCTTGACCTCAACCGCATCGAGGTGTATGTGGATAACGTCTCGGAGGACTACGGACAGGGATCATACTGGTTCCCCGCACACCGGTTCGGCGTGACCATTCCCTCGCTCACCGTTATCACTCCGCAGGATACCAAGCGCTACGAGAATATCAGTACCTTCCCCGAAGGGTTTGGATACTTCGCTTAACAACCCGAAGGTAGGGTCAACTGCTGGTTAGGGCACGGGGGTGCTGCAGGTAGTGTGTACGATCGATTATCGGCACCGGTGCGACCGCCGCTCGCCGCTCGTCCATCCTGCAGCCATGAGCCCAATCTCCCACTAGGGCGCGGCCATCATTTTTCGGAGATGCTGCAATCTCACGGCAGAGGCGGTCTAGGCTGGCCCCGGTGTCGATATCCATACCACTCAAACAGGGAGACCAAGAGATTCAGACGTCAATCAGAGATAGTTGTCGCCATCACCGCACGGCCCGATGACAACATCAGTATCTCTTCAGCCCAAGGAGTGGCCCTTTGGTATATCAGCCAGGAAGAGTTGGGCCGTCGCCGTTGTGGAAATGACAGGGCAACTCCCCGACCTGAATGCCAGGGTCGCTTTGCCCAATTAGATAAATGCCGGCGCACAAAACGCCACCAGAACCAGTCTGCTCTTCATTCACCACTTCGTCGATAAGCGAGAGCGCAACTCACGCGCCTCTCTTCAGCAGAACCGGCTCGCGCTCATCTCTCAACCTGCTTAAAAGCGACTGGAGATAAACGCCAAAGAAGGCGCAGAAGAGCCCACCGAGCGTGGCAAAGATGATATAGCGCACACCGAGATCGCCTGTGATCGGGAAACCGGTGATCTCACTGATCGAGAGGATGTAAGTGCTTGCACCGTAGGCGATGGCACCTATAGCGAGGACAAAGAACGGCAGGGCGACTACCCGGCGGATGGCCTCCCGCTCATTGAGGAAGACATCGATGATCTTTCCCACCGAGGCGACGAGGCCAGCCACGGTGAGCCAGACGATAGCCCCGTATATGAACGCCAGAATCTGGAAGAAGACCCCTAACGAGGTGTAATACTCAAGAAGACTTGTCAACCCGAGGATTACCCCAACTATACTTAGCAGTATCGCGGCGATATACGAGACGAATGTGAACCTGCCGCCATGCAGCGACGCGCGTAGCGAATTGATGAGATACCCAAACACCTCGTCGATCCCCATACCTTTGAAGAGCAGGTACGTACCGACGACGCCAACGACCACGATGGTTGCTCCCTCAGGGTATCCAAGCAGGTATCCCACCGCGTACAGGAGCATGGCAAGACCAAGCGGCACGAGCACGAGCTTCGAGACCTTAGGGTCGTCGAGCAGCCGTTTGAGGATATAATACGTCCCCTCGAGATTCGGCATCTGGTTGACCACGACCCTGCGCACGCTGCTGACCGGCACCCTTGATTGGATGATCGGAAGGACATACTCGTCCTCAGCACCGTCCGTTACCAGAATGCAGGAGGTGGCATTTGTGGCTGTGAGAATCTCATCGAGGCTGGAAGCTATCCGTCGGTCCCCGTCGAGCAGGTTCATGTGGTTGCCGCAGATGACGGCGACAGCAACCTCCTCCCCCCTCTCGACGAGTTCATCGTAGATCTTAATCGTCTCAAAGATGGCATTGATGTCAGAATCTTCTGAATCGACCAGACCAAGGGAGGTTGCCGCATGGAGGCATGCCTCTCTCCCAACAACAGGGCCTTCAACCCGGGCTTTAAACCCAAGATCATCATCGCGATCGATACAGAGGACGAGCGTCCGCTCTTTTGCCATTCAATAAAACATTGCCTCAGATGTATTAAACCATTTGCAGCAGAGGTGGGAAAAAAGTATTAAATGAGTTTTGCACGCTGAAGCAGGAGCAGATCATCAGTCGTGATCTTCTCGCCATCACGGAACTGCTGGAAGACGCGTTCAGCCTCTTTCCTTACGGCCTTCTGTTCTTTGGTGACTTTGGTCTTCTTGGTCTTCTTCCGGAGGCCCGAGATCACCTTATCATAATCCCGAAGTTCCTTCTGGCAGGCGATGAACTGCTTGTGCTCCTCGTCTGCAGCCTCCTGGGCTTCAACGAACCGCTGGTGAGCCAGGTCGGCCTCCTCGCGTGACTTGTCGGCCTTCCGGTACGCCTCCACCATCAGGTCGTGGTGCCGCTGGGCAGCCTCGGCTTTCTCGGTGACCTCCTTGTGGATCTCGGAAGCCTTCCTGCGGAACTCACGGGCTTCAGCGAGTTTCGCCCGCATCTCTTTGTTCCGCTCGAGTTCGGCCTCCTGGTCCTTTGCCGCCGCCTTCAGCTGCTTGATCTTCTCGATCAGTTCCCGCTCTTTATCGGTGCTGTAGACCTCAGTCTGCTGCTTGAACTCAAGGTGTTCAATCTGTTTCTGCAGTTCTTTGATGCCCCGGTTGCGAAGGTTGCCGTGCTCCTTCTTGAAGGCCTCTATCTCATCAAAGAGTGCGTTGGCCTTGTCGTTGTACTCGTTTCTCAGGTCTTTCAGCGCCTGGACTTCCTCGTTGAGTTTATCCCGTTGCTCCTTATGCTGCTGCGCCTCCTCGACGAACTCGCGGGTCTGTGCGTTGAGGGTGTTACGTTCCCGGGCATTTTTGCTGGCAAGAGCATTCAATTCATTGCGCCGGTCTTTGTGTTGTTCAGACTCCGCAAGGACTTTCTTTCGCTTCTCAATCAGATCGTTCAGCATTCTCTACCAATCCTCGGTATTCAGTACCTGTCTCATATCCCCACCAGCAGGACCGCTCCATGCGCTGCAAGGATGCCGGAGGCTTACGTAGCGGCTATACCACAAGAAAAGACGCTTCCCGGACTCGTTATCGGGTCCGTCATTCATCTGTCTGCTCATGTGTTCAACCCCGGTACCTGGCAATCGCAGACCCACAGGTTCTGCGCCCTGCACAATACACCCCGTGCTGGAGGGATTATACAAGAACGTCTATATTTCAAACGTCATCTGTACTATTAAGTATTTCGTAGTGGGCCGGAGGGAGACTGTCGGAGAGCAATTTGACGCAAAAAGGTAGAGGAGGATATGATAGATTAGAGGAAGTCAATAAGATGCCCGCTCGGATCATCATCCCTTGCCATGCGCCTGCCGACGGATGCGCTGGACCGTTGCGTCACCGGTTCATAGGCACGATGGGTTCCGAGGATCTGTGCACTTTTAACGCCGGTCATGACCGCCATGACACGTACTCTCCCCTCAAATTCACTATTCACCCGGGCTCCCCAGATGACATCCGCGTGCGGATCGAGTTCGTAGGTCAGGGAACTGGCGATCTCCTCGGCGTCCTGGAGGGTCAGGTCGTTCCCGCCCGTGATGTGGATGAGGCTTCCTGTTGCCCCACGGTAGTCGATATCGAGCAGGGGGTGGTTGAGGCACTCGTGAACGACGCTCTCAGCCTTGTTCTGCTGTTTGCTCTCTCCGACGAGCATCACGGCGACTCCCCCTTTGCTCATGATAGCACGCACATCCGCGTAATCGATATTGATGAGCGAAGGCTCCGTGATCGTCTCGCTGATGCCCTTGACCGTCTCTGCGATGAGTTGATCCATAACCGAGAACGCCTGCCCGAGCGGGAGGTTCGGCACATACTTGATGAGACGGTTGTTGTCGAGCACAATCACCGAGTCGGCAGCCGCCGAGAGCTGTTCAAGCCCCTCTTCCGCACGGAGAAGCCGGGCCTTCTCGACCTGGAAGGGGTAACTGACCATGCCGACGACGATCGCTCCCTGTTCCTTTGCGATCTGCGCGACGACCGGTGCGGTTCCCGTGCCGGTACCCCCACCCATACCAGCAGTGATGAAGACCAGGTCGGCGTCACAGAGGAGACTCTCAAGAGTCGGCCGGGCCATCTCAGCCGCACGCCTGCCGACGTCCGGGAATCCACCGGCCCCAAGGCCTTTCGTGAGCGATTTGCCAACAAGCACCCTTTTGTCGGCCTGGATCATGTCCAGATGCTGCTTATCCGTATTGATCGCGATCGTCTCTGCGCCGCTCACCTGCATGTGGTACAGGCGGTTGATCGTGTTATTGCCTGCACCGCCACACCCTACGATGACAATCCGGGGTTGGCCGAGGATGTCGTCTTCCCCATCGGCCGGGTCTGCTTTCAGATACTTTTCGCGTTCTGCATGTTTCAATGCCTCATTGATGATTGTCTGCATTGGATACCTCCTAAACCTGGAATGAAATCTGGTCGGCCTCACGGAGAACACGGTTGCCATGCCTTTCAAGAAGTGCCCTGACCGAGTAGCGCACAGCCTCCGATACTGTGGGGAACTCGCCAGCCTCCACCAACCTCTCGAGCATCTCAACCTGCTGCCGGGGCAATCTGATAGTTATCCGATCCATCATTTTAATCACTCATATCTGACACATGACAGCCGCGAGTCTGCCATTTGTCAGACAATCGCAATCTTTTTGTCTGACTTCATCAGATAAGCCATAATAATACCCGTATGGTATAAAAAACTTATGAAATGAATTCCTGCCCGACACAACGGTTTTATTGATAGTTGTCGACAACGTATCCTCAAAGAGTTGCCACTGATATGAGAGACAACCTCCCAGAAAGGATGGAACACGGCGGTCGGGTGCGCTGGCACAATACCCGGGTGAGAGGAAAATTGCTTGATTTTAGTGCTAACATTAACCCTTATCCCCCGGAAATACCCTGGACTCCGGACCCGGCGACCCTGAAGGATTATCCGGATGACCAATATGAGACCCTCAAAGAGGTGATCGGCAGGAGGTTCAGACGGGATGCGGCGGAGATCGCCGTCGGCAACGGATCCGTCGAATTGATTCGCGCGTTCTGTTCTGCCGTGCTCGGAGCCGATGACGCCGCCTGCATCAAACCCCCAACGTTTGCCGAATATGAGATGGCAGTCCGACTCGCCGGTGCTCGGTGCACCACCGAGGAGCGCGGAGTTGCAGTTCGGTTTCTCTGCAACCCGAACAACCCCACGGGAAGACTGTACACCCGTCCGGAAGTACTCCAGGTGCTTGAAGAGAATGCCAAACAGGGATCATACCTCTTCCTCGACGAAGCGTTCATCGAGCTCGCTGACCCGCGCCAGAGTCTCGCCGAGATCTCGCATGAGAACCTCTTTGTCCTGCGTTCCCTGACAAAGAGCTTTGCCGTGCCAGGCATTCGGTTCGGCTACGCCTTCGGTACCCCAGAACTGATCGAGAAGATAGAGACGGTCCGTCTTCCCTGGACGGTCAACGCGTTCGCCGAGGCTTTTGCCATCGAGGCCTTCCGACACTACGAGAGGCTTGAAGAATCGCGGGAGCGGATAGCCCGCGAGCGCGACTGGCTCTCCGGCCGGTTGAGAGACCTTGGGCTTTCCTATGAACCCCCATCTGCAAACTACATCCTGCTGGAAGTCCCGACGGATGCGGAGGTTCTAGTCAGGCGGCTCCTTGAACGCGGTATTCTGGTCCGTGACTGCCGGTCGTTCGGACTTCCCCGCCACATCCGCGTGGCTGTCCGGACCCGGGAAGAGAATAGACAACTCATCGAGGCACTTGAAGCATGCTTGTCCTGATCATGGCCGGAGGGGAGGGGACGAGGCTCCGGATGGGCGAAAAACCGCTTGTCACCATCTGCGGCAAGCCTATGCTCTCCTACGTCATCGATGCTTTCTCGTCGGCAGGGCACGACGTGGTCGTGGTTGCCTCGCACAAGACACCGTTCACCAAGAACTGGTGCCGGGCCCAGGGGATCACCCTGTATGAGGCAGAAGGGCTCGGCTACGTTGAGGATATCCATGCGGCGGCAGCAGACCTCGAGGAGGAGGGAACGCCCTTCTTCACCTGCGTATCCGACCTCCCCTGCCTGGCGCCCGAGATCATCGCCAGCATCGAGGGCGCCTGGCGCCAGGCGGGCGTTCCGGCATGCTCCACGTGGGTTCCCCGCGACCTTGTTAGAGAGCACGGCTGCCGTACACAGTACATAGAATCGATCGACGGCGTACCCGCCTGCCCGGTGGGGATCAACATCCTGACGGCCGGGGATCTCGACGTCCCACAGGATGAGTTGCGACTCCTCCTGCATGATCGGAGGCTCGTCTTCAACATCAACACACGGGAGGAACTGGCGCTGGTGCAGAGGTATCTCTGCCGAAAACGCGGACCGTAACGCCGTTTTCGAATGTCGATGGCGCGAAACCCCCAGGCAGGGCTCGGCAAGACCTCATGGAGAGCCGTGCATAGTGGGAGTGTCGCTCGCCCAACCCGTCAACCATCGCCCCGGGGGCACTCCCCGGGGGAAGGCAACTTTGGGGCATTCTCACCGGGGCAGGCACGCAGGGAAAACTGTATTATCGGACTATCACCTACCCATATACATGGAATCCTGCCGGGAAATCGAACTAGAGGGCCATATCATCGATTCAGGTGTAATGACCCTGGTGTTTGACAAGATTATGGATATGGGGGGAGAGTTCGAGATCCTCACCTTCAATGTTGGGAAGCAGAAGACAGACACAAGTTACGCACGGCTGCGCGTGACGGCACCTACCGACCAGCAACTTGATGCCATCCTATCAGAGCTGCACCGGCTTGGCGCACGCACCCCCGAGATCGAGGACGTCATCCTTGTACCGGCAGAGGGTGACCGGATCCTCCCAAAGGGGTTCTACTCGACCACCAATCATCCGACCTTCGTAAAGTACCAGGGTGAGTGGCTGCCCGTCGAGCATATCGAGATGGACTGTCATATCGTCATCGATGAGAGAGAGAAGCGCGCCATCTGCACTCCGATCTCAAAGATCAAGGCCGGGGATCTCGTCGTCGTCAGCGAGACGGGAGTCCGGGTGGTCTACCCTGAGCGGCCGCGCAAAGTCAGCACATTCGAGTTCATGCATGGGACCGTCTCATCGGAGCGGCCGAGCGAGGCGATCATTGGAAAGATTGCCCGCGAGATCCTGGAACTGAAGAAGAGAGGAGAGAAGATCGGGCTCGTCGGCGGTCCGGCCATCGTCCATACGGGAGCTGCCGCCGCTCTCGCGAGGATGATACGCGCAGGCTACATCGATGTGCTCTTTGCGGGGAACGCTCTCGCCACCCACGATATCGAGTCCAACCTCTTTGGGACATCGCTTGGAATGGATATCAAGACGGGTAAGCTTATCACCGGCGGGCACAAGCACCACATCCGCGCAATCAGTGAGATCATGCGAGCGGGCTCCATCAAGAACGCGGTCGAGCAGGGGATCGTCACCGGGGGGATCATGTATGAGTGCGTGAAGAAGGGAATCCCGTTCGTGCTCGCCGGTTCCATCCGGGACGATGGACCGCTCCCCGATACGATAACGGATGTCGTCGTAGCACAGGACACCATGCGCCGCTACATCCACGACCTCAGCATGGTGGTGATGGTAGGAACACTCCTTCACTCGATCGCCGTCGGGAACTGCCTTCCCTCGTACGTCAAGACCGTCTGCGTCGATATCAATCCCGCATCGGTGACGAAACTGATGGACCGGGGTACGACGCAGGCGATCGGCGTCGTGAGCGACGCCGGAACGTTCCTCCCGCTTCTCTGCGAGCACCTGGAAAAATTGGAGAAGTGCTAGCGGGTAAGCGGCATACAGAACGGCTCTTCCTGCTCCAGCACGAACTCCCACTCTCCTTTGCACTCGCACTCCGTCTCCGCAAGAGCACGCAGAAGTTCTACATCCCCGGATAGCGAATATTCGCCAATTCCTTTCACGATCGGGGCGTCGCAGGCGCCGCAGTTGTGTGGTCCCCGGACCTGTCCGCCGCCAACAGGGTCGCAGAGGACATGCACCGGTGCTCCAATCAATACGTCAAGAACACTCCAGAGGTATGGCGGGCGGTACGCGTTCTGGTTCCAGAGGCGCTCGACCTCGGTTCCGCTCTGGACGGTGCAGAGGTTCATCGAGATGCTGTCTGCGACGGAAGCGACGTCCTTAATGGAGCGCACCATGTCGTCACGCGCCTCACGCTCGGTCAGGAACGGCGGTTTCATCAGCAGGTAGGCCTTCACATCCGCTCCGACGGCATGCGCAACCTCTGCTGCACGGAGAAAGTCGGCGTATGTGAACCCCTTATCGATGCTCTTCTCCCTGATGGCGTCGTTTGTGGTCTCCAGACCCACAGCAATGGAGAGCGGTCGATCCCAGGCCCCGGTATCAATACCCTCCAAAAACTCCCGGAGCGCTTCCGCGTCGACGTACTCAGGCCGTGTCTCGGCGATCACGAGTTTGCCCCGGAATGCCTCCGCAACTGCGCGCCGGGCGGCGGGGGGGACCTCATCGGGATCGAAGAAACTTCCAGACGTGAAGATCTTGAGCATCTGGTAATCATCGTCGGAGAAGTTCTCTTTCACCCAGCGGACCTGGCGGATCAGCCGGTCGGTAAGTTCATCCAGAGGGAGGTCCTGGTAGCGTTCGTGCCGGTAGCCGCACATACGGCATCGGTTCCAGGAACAACCGCCGCTCCGAAAGATTACCGTCAGCGTATCGAGGATCTGACCGTTATAGCGGTCTTTCCCCCGCCAGGACGCCAATGGCTTCTCGATTGATTTGGATAGCATTATACCTCATATTCGTTGATGTACTGATATGAAAAGGATCGCATGGCTGACGGTCATCGCCGCGATGCTGCTTGTTAGTACAGCATCAGCTGCGTATGTCGCAATCAGTGCTCCACAGACGGTAAACGTCGGCGAACCGCTCGAGGTCACAGGGACTACGATCGCGCAAGGGCTCACGCGACCCTCACTCAACCCCGGGTTCAGCACGGAGATCGTCCTGTACTATGCCCAGCACACGAAGCGCGAGGTTGACCGCAAGACGATCGTCGTGCAGCAGGATGGTTCGTTCTCGACGACGTTCGAGACCGAGGGGCTTGCTGTAGGGCTGTACTCGATCGAGCTCGTCGATCCTACACGGACCACCTTTGGGAGCAGTTCGAAGATCCGGCAGCTCGTCACCCTGGTCGACAGGTCTGGAAGCCTCACGGTGACCTCCCCGCTCAACCAGGACTTCGATGGGTACCTCGATCTCCAGGGTGCAGTAAGCGGCATCGGCAGCTCGGGCATACAGATCCAGGTAGAACATGATGGTTTCATCGTTTACGGGCCGGAGTTCATCAGCACTGATGCAGACGGCAGGTTCGATACGGCGGTGCCCATCTCCAGCGGAGGTTCGTACAAGGTCACCTTCGCTGACATCGACGGCTACATCGATAGCCAGGACTTTGTGGTAAGCGGTGCACCGACTCCCACGTCGATCCCGGGGATATCCGCCAGTGCTCCCGCCTCGCGGTCCGCGCCGGCGTACTTCGAGATCGATACCCGGAGCGGCACTGTGGCGATCGCAACCTCAGCCGGGATCGACTGGGTGGTCGAGTATATCGATGAGGATGAAAGACACCACAAGGTGAATAATAAGGGCCTCCTCGAACCCGAGACCGCAGAGTTCGCCGCGCGTGGGGGTGTGGTCTACGTCAAGGTCTACCCCATGAGTTACAACGACAGCGGAACGGTGCAGATCTCGGCTACGAATGCCAAATCAGTCAGGGTGAGCAAGGCCGCGCCTGCACTCTTTGGAGACGCGACCCCCACCCCCGCCCAGGCTGCACCGCTCCCGGCGGCCCTGGCACTCATTGCACTCGTAGCAGTCATCCTCGCCCGCCGGGGATGAACAACCTTTTTTTTATCCCACGACCAATAGGTTAAGGCGAGCCGGGATAGTCTAGTCCGGGAAGGCGGTGGCCTTGAAAGCCACTGGTGCTTGGCACCTCGGGAGTTCAAATCTCCCTCCCGGCGTATTCTGTTTACGTTCACATCGCTGTTAAATAGAGATTCACCCCGTATGATAAGATGTATGGGATGCCGGTACCCCCGTTAGGTCTGGAACCGGCAGTCGTTGAGATCAAGTTGCCTGTTTTCACTCCTCTCTGATCCAGCCCTCCCGCACCCACCGCTCGTACTCGTCCGGCCGCCAGTCGCGGTTTGCCCGCACCACCCTGCCAAAGCACCTCCGGTTTTCCGCCATCCTTGCCTCCTGATCAGGGTAACGCGGGCGACTTTTGATTGCCAGGACCAGCCGCCTCCCGAGATCGCGTGCCGCCGATTCTGCCCTATCGATCGCCTCCGGATCGTCTCCGAGCGCGACGCTCATCCCCCCAACCGTCGTCACCCCGAGGTAATTGAGCGCAAGGTTCAGATAACCGACAACCGCATCGCCTCCCGAGATCTCGGTGGTCGCGATGCTGCAGCCGTATCTCCCGGAGAAGTTCTGGTAGTGCATCGCGTCCGCCAGCCGGTCGATGAAGACTTTCATCTGTCCGCTGACATTGTCGACGTAGACCGGTGAGGCGAACACCAGCCCGTCGGCATCCTGCATCCGGTCGTAAGCGGCGGGGAAATCGTCGGCAAAGACGCATCTCCCGTCCAGGCTGCAACTCTCGCAGGCGGTGCAGGGAGTGATCTGCATATCGGCAAGTTCAATGATCTCAACCTCGGCCCCGGCATCTTTCGCCCCGGCAAGCACGAAGCCTGCAAGCCTTCTTGTCCTGCTTCTCATCCCACGCGGACTTCCCACAACTGCGATTATCTTCACTCTTTCATCACGTCCTGAAGGAAAGCGTTGGCGGCGGTGCGGGAAAATGGTTTAGAACCCACCGGCGGCACGCCCGGATCTTGAGGTCTCGGGAAGGTGCGCCGCCCTCACGGTCCACCGGGACGAGTTGGGCAACTCTGTCGATTGTTTCCGCACATCGGTCGTCGAAATCGCCCACGAGAGGCCCCCGCAGGGCCCCCGTGAAAAAGATTAAAGAATCTTCTCCCCCGCCTTCGCACCGGGAGAGCACTCATAGACCTCGCGGATCTTCATGATGAGGAGCGTCTTTGCCGGAGCCTTCGCCATCTTTGAGCGGACGGTGAACTGCATCTTCTCAAACTCCGGCCCGCTGGTCCTGATCTCGACTTCGCCCTTGATCTGGAAGCAGCCCTTCGTCTCGGGCCCCCAGACGTAGATGGCAACCTTCGGATTCTCCTGGATGTTCGCCAGCGTCTTCTTCATGAAGTTGTCCGCAATCCAGATCGTCTCGTCGTCGACGAGTTCAACAAACCCGATCGGGACCACGTTCGGCCACCCGTCCTTGGAGGCCGTGGCGACCGGGAAAGCCTTCATCGTCCGAAGCGCTGCTTTCATCTCTTCAGTAAGTGAAACCATCGGTCTTCACCAAGATATTCTCTGAACTACATATTTATATAGAATTCTGTCATAAAACTGTAGTTACAGCAGCGGTACTACAGATCCGTGACCTGATATCGCTGTAACCGTCTTTTGAAGAGATGAGGATATCGTATCATGGAAATTGGGGTCGAACTATCGGGATTTACCGCTTTCAGACAATAGATTCAGCGTTCGACCGAACCGGGAGATTGACCAGCTCGACCCCAGGTTACGTAGGCAATGCGCAGAAACCGCCATCCGAGAGTAGATCGAGAATGCAAGCGAGTCGATGGCCGCAAGACTTCGGCTGGCCCTTGCAGAAGAAAGACAGGGCTGCAAACAACCTCTGCAAGCCTCTGTGGGCGTCTATACCAAGTACGATCCCTCTATGTGCTGTGCCCGGAGGTGGAGACGGCCCCAAACCCCGCTACGATCACCGACACGAGTGCGGGGCAACCTCCCCCATTGGAGAAAAACCTGGCAGCCAGTCCTCCAGCACCGGGGAAGAGAACCCCGGTCAAGGGAGGGAGAGGGCGCCGCGCGGAGAGATGAGGTGAACTCACGGCGCAAAGTCGGCCACAACGGCGGAATGATCGCTCAACCCCTGTCCACGCAGGTCATGCAGGTACCAGCACGCTGTGGGGTTCAGGCGCACTGATGCAAAGATGTGATCGTAGCGCTTGCACTTTGGAACATCTTCCGGTCCGCGGTCGGGACACCAGCTGTACTCCCGTGCCCGGTAGCCATGCAGTCTTCGGAAGACATCGGGAAGGTCGTACTCTGCAAGGCCGGCGAGGATGTTCATCTCGGCGTTATACCACCACTTCCTCGGCCGCCCGAGATATTCATCGGTCTCGGAGATCCCGGTGTTGTAGTTCTCGTTTGGTATAATATCTTTATAGAACGGGACGATCGTACCGTCGGACCGCTCTGCCTCGGGGATGTGAAGGTCGCCACAGAGGATCCGCGGCCGAGCCGAACTCGTGGCAAGGCGCCGATAGATCCCGACCAGTGTCTCCGCCTTGACGATCTCATTTCTCCGGCCGCCTATCGCCGTGGGGACGTGCGCGTTGTGGAGCTCGAACTCGCCGGTGGGCGCACTGATGACGGCAGAGACCACCCGCTGCTTCCACGGTATGTCAAAGTCGAACGGGTTGAGTGGTGTCAGGGGGTACCTGCTCGCAATCAGGCATCCGCAGTCTTTTGACTCATTACTTGGTGAGCACTGCTCCGAGAGCCGGGAGATCCCGTACGCGAACTGGAAAGGATCAGTTGCGTTTCGCGCACGAAGTTCGTTCAATCGTTCAGCCATATAGGCCACCCGTGCAATCTCCACGAGGGCAAGGCTGTCGACGGAGTAAATCAATCCGTAGGCCGCCAGTTCTTCCCGGAAGAGCGGCAGATCCCGATCCGTTACCTCCTGAAAGGCGACGATATCCGGCGAATGCTGACAGACTGCTTCAACCTTCTTCTCCACGCTCTTTAAACCCGAGCGGAAGAGATCCACGTTCCATGATATGAGCCGCATAATGCCGTTGCATTCCGCGTTGGTGCTCTACACTCATTAACGCATCGAGTTGAGAATGATTGGAAGGCGCGTTGCCGGGATTCAAACCCGGAATCATCCGCGACGGCGATCCAGCCCGATCCCGTGCTCGATACAGTGTTTATCGATTGCATCGAGGAACTTTCTGCCGTAGCGCTGGAGCTTCGCCTCACTGACGCCGTAGATTCGGAGGAGATCGACGCCGGTGCGGGGATAGTACTTCGCCATCTCTTTGAGGCTCCGGTCGTGGAAGACGGCAAACGGCGGGAGATGATCGAGGTCGGCAAGGATCTTTCGGAGCCGGCGGAGCCGGAGAAAGAGGGCTTCATCGTAGTCGGCCTCGGCTCTCAATGCGATAACACCCTCCGGACCCGGCTCGGTGAGCGGCACGGGAAGTTCGCCCTTGAGCACCGCACGGCTCCGGTCGTTTAACACCAGAACCGGATACCGCCCGCCGGTCGATGTGATGAACCCTTTTTGGACCATCTCCTGGACAAACCGCAGCCACTGGTCACGAGTGTATCCCCTGCCGGAGTTGTAGACCGGCAGGGTATCGTGTCCGTTTTCGCGAATTCGTGCACTCTTCGACCCGGTCAGCACATCGACGACGTAGGATGCCCCAAACCGCTCCCCGATTCCGCGAATACAGGTGATGATGGTCGTTGCAACCTCCGTCCCGTCAAAGACCTTCACGGGGGTCTCGCACCGGTCGCACCCACCGCACCGCTCCTCCGGATACGCCTCACCAAAGTAGGTGAGCAGGAACTTTCTCCGGCACCCGGTCGTCTCGCAGTAGTCGAGCATCATCCCTGCTTTCCGATAGGCGATGTCTTTCTGCGCCGGATCGTTGTATTCCTTCTCGATGAGGTACCGGATCGTGCCGTAATCGCCCCGGCTGTAGAAGAGGATGCAGTCGGCCGCCTCCCCGTCTCTTCCGGCCCTGCCGGTCTCCTGGTAGTAGGACTCGAGATCTCTGGGGAGGTCGGTATGAATGACAAACCGGACGTCCGGTTTGTTGATTCCCATGCCAAAAGCGACGGTGGCGCAGATGATCATGACATCGCCACGGATGAAGGCCTCCTGGTGCTCCGCACGAACATCATCGGGGAGGCCGGCATGGTAGGGGAGCGCGGAGAACCCTTCCTTCTGAAGTTTTTCCGCGAGTTCTTCCGTCGCCTTCTGGGAGAAGCAGTAGATGATACCGGCGTCGTTTTGGTGCTCATGCAAGTACGCAACAAGCCTCGGGAAGTATCGGGCCTTCGGTACCACCCGATACATGAGGTTCTTCCGGTTGAAACTTCCGATGAACCGGGCCGGATTCTTCAGGGCAAGCTGGACCACGATGTCGTTCTGGACGGCGGGGATGGCGGTCGCGGTCAGGGCGATGATGGGGACGGCAGGGAACCGTTCCTTGAGCACCCGGAGCCGACGGTATTCCGGCCGGAAGTTGTGCCCCCACATGGAGATGCAGTGCGCCTCGTCGATCGCAACCAGCCGGAGATCTGCTTTTGCAAGGAGAGAGAGGAAGAACGGCTGCACGGCCCGTTCCGGTGAGACATAGAGGATCCGGATGCGGCCTTCGAGGATCACCCGCTCGATGATCCTCTGCTCTCCATAACCGAGCGAACTGTTAATCGTCGCCGCCGGGATCCCGTTTGCCCGGAGGCTGTCGACCTGATCTCTCATCAACGCAATGAGCGGAGAGACGACGACCGTAAGCCCCCCAAAGACAAGGGCGGGAAGTTGATAGCAGAGCGATTTGCCGCCCCCCGTTGCCATGACGGCGAGGACGTCGCGCCCGGCGAGGACGGCGTCGATGATCTCTTCCTGGCCGGGGAGAAACGAGGTATAACCGAAGTATTTCTCAAGAACGGCGTATTTTGAATCCATTGCGCCACAAAACCCAATATAGTATTGTTGACCGGAGAGTAAGATAGCGTTTGCCATCATATGGGCAGGAGACGTTGCTGAAGACTCTACTTTGGTCTCGTCTTCGCCATCTCCAGCAAATTGTTACCAGACCTTTTTTACCTTTGGGATTGGCCTATCGGGTGCCGGGATGGCCCGGATCCGGTCCTTTCCGGGTTGGGCCATCCTGAGTGAACAGACGGGATAGCAGCAAAGTTTTAAGGAGACGTTATTTGAAGAGCAACATCGTCGAGGTCTGGTTGATGTGCCCGATGTACTCTTCACCGTAGGTGGAGAACCCGATCGTCGGAATGTCAGCAAATATTGAGCCATACGCCTCGTTATGTCCGATCTCCTCGAGTTCCAGCGCCCGAAGAATGCAGTGGAAGTTGATAAGAGCAGAGGCCCCTCCCAGCTGCCGAACCTTCTCCTCGACGGCCTTCCGGGTGTCCGCGACGATATCCGTCGACTCCAGCAGCGCAAGATCCATCCCTTCCTTGACCATACAGTAGAAGAGAATGCTCTCGCCCTCGATCTTCCGGGGACTCCGGACGAAGAAGTCGTCGCCGGTCACAAGCCCAACGGGGTTGTGCATGAATCTCTTCGGCGCCTCCTCTACGGACACACCGAGAGCCCGGGCATATGCGACCGCCGCAGGCATGTTGTTGAACTCGATGACCTCCCGACGCTCTTCGTTCACCTTCGTCGGCACAAGGGTGATCCCGAGCGGCCGGAAACTCTGGGTCTTGATGATCCCGAACTCACCGACGGGCTTGAGGAGTGCAAGAACAGCCGCGTTGGTGTATGCCTCCCCATTCAGGTAGACATAGGTCGATTGGAACTTGAGATCGTCGCCTGCAGAGCCGCCGATGAAGACCACATTGGTGAGGTCGCCAAGCCGGTCCATCACATGCTCTTCTGCGCCGCTCAAACCGTCGATCAAGATCAGTCCCACGTACTTCCTGAAATCGAGGTCGCGGAGCGGCGCACCGATCTTCTCTTCAATCTCCCGGACTGCACCCATAAGTGAGTCAGGGGAGGTGACGTCGGTAACGACACTGCATGCAACGCCGCTGACGGTCCGCTCGTCAAACGCCATCGCCACAATCGCATCCTTCAGGACTCGACCGCTGGCGATCTCCCCGGCGGTCGAGCAGCCGATGACCTGCGCGCCAGGGAACGCATCGTGCATCCCCCGGCTGATCAACGCCGGATCGTATCGGGATGATGCAAAGAAAAGTACCAGATTAGGGGAAATTTCACCAAACTGTCCCTTAATATCGTCGACAGCCTGTTCAACTGATGATGCCATTGTAGTAGCGGTACTAACGCTCATGAAAACCACCTAGAGTTCGATACCCATATCACGGGCGATCTGCTTGAGTTCTGCAATCTTTGCCGGGTCGTCCTCGGACTGCGACGTCCAGCGATCCGGATTGAATCCCTTGATGATCAACTTTGTCCGGGTCGTATTCTTTAACACTTCGTATCCATTCAACCGCTTTTCGATGATTAAATCGATCATGCGCTTAATCTCGCCTGTCATACCAGAATTAAAGGATTGTGAGACAATTATTTAATGATTGCTTTGTTTCTCAGGGTGATCCAGGGTAATCTGTCCCGCATCAGCAGGAGCACAGCACCCACAGACCGGAATCGAGAATCGTCACCTGGATCCACCCTTTGAATTAGGTTCAGAAGAACTCCTGGGGGATCGAAGATAGGGTGTCCAGTCAATCTCCCCCAGAATTCCAATCTTTCGCTCCCATCCCTTCAGCACACCAAAGGGATTCGTGGACCTCCTGGATGGGGCAGCGAGCGCAGAGCGGCGACTTTTTGCAGATGTTGTTTCCCAGGAAAACGATCTGGGCGTGGTAATCGTTGAAGAGTTCCACATCCGGAGTGAGATTCTCCATAAAGAAGCGCTGCATCAGATCGTACGACGCTCCCGCCGGCAAAAGACCGTAGCGCGAGAAGATCCGGCGGGTGTAGGCATCGACAACGAAGATAGGCTTACTGCAGGCATACAAGAGGATCGAGTCCACCGTCTCCTTTCCAAGCCCCTTTATCGAGAGCAGGCGCCTGCGCAGGGCTCCGGTCTCTGCGGCCGCCATTGCTACTGGATCAGCCCCAAACTCAGCAACATAGACCCGGGCAAACTCGCGGACCCGCTCGGCCTTCTGGTTGTAGAACCGGGACGGGACGATCAGCCGGGCAATCTCTGCCGTATCGGCGGCGGCAAGCAGTTCCGGATCGAGCATCCCGGCATCCTCCAGGTTGCGGACGGCCTTTGCCGCGTTCTTCCAGGAGACATTCTGGGCAAGGATTGCACCGATCATCGCTTCAAACGCCGTCTCTGCCGGCCACCAGTGCTGGTGGCCGAATGCTCCACGGAGGGCGCCATAGATCGCAAGCAGGTCGTCGGCAAGGTGTGCCATCATCAGCGCCACCAGGGTTTAGCGGCGATCGGCATATGCCAATCGACACCAAAGGATCTCCCACTCACTTTGAGCCCTGGTGCGGCCTGCCGACGCTTGAACTCCGCCGAATGAACCATCTGGATGACCCGATAGACGTTTTCCGCCGGGTAGCCGGCAGCGATGATCTCCTCCGGCGACTCAGAGCAGTCAACGTAGCGGTAGAGGATGGCGTCGAGGAGGTCATATGGAGGGAGGGTCTCAAGATCGGTCTGGCCGGGCCTGAGCTCCGCGGAGGGGGGCTTCTCGAGCACCCGTTCGGGGATGACGGGATGCTTTCGGTTCAGCCACCGGCAGATCCGGTAGACCATGCACTTCGGGAGATCGCCGATCACAGAGAGACCTCCCGCCGTGTCGCCGTAGAGGGTGCAGTAGCCGACCGCAGCCTCGGACTTGTTCCCGGTGGAGAGGAGCATGGAGCCGAACTTGTTCGAGAGGGCCATCAGGACGGTCCCCCGGATCCTGGCCTGAAGGTTCTCCTCGGTGGCGTCGCGGCGCATGCCGGCAAAGAGATCAGAAAGAGCACCGTCAAATGCCTTCATTATCTGGCTGATTGGGACGCACTCCACTCTGATGCCAAGGTTCTCTGCAAGTTCACGGGCGTCTTCGATGCTCTCGGCGGAGGTGTAGGGGGAGGGGAGGAGCACCCCGAGGACGTTCTCCGGACCGAGTGCCTCGACGGCGATTGCTGCTACGAGCGACGAGTCAATCCCGCCGGAGAGACCGAGGTGGACCGATGTAAAACCGCACTTATGGACGTAATCCCGGGTGCCGAGGACCAGTGCCCGCCAGATCTCCGATTCGGGCTCCACGTCGTCGGGAGCGACTGCCTGCAGGGAGGGGAGAGCAAGGTCGACGTTCACGAGATCCTCAGCAAAGGCTGCACCGCGGGCAACCATCGTACCATCAGCAGAGAAGGCAGAACTCCGACCGTCAAAGACGAGATCGTCATTGCCTCCGACAAGGTTAACTCTGGCGATTACCACCCGGTGACTCTTCGCGATCCGGGAGAGGGACTCTTCCCGCAGACTCTGTGCGCCTGCAACAAAAGGCGACGCGGAGAGATTCACGATCACCTCCGGCATCGGGCCGCCGCACCAGATCTCGTCCCCGATTGAGACGCCGATCGCTCGCCGGCCAATACGAAGAACCTGAGGGGTACCGGTCCACGGCTCAAAGTATCGCTCCTCATCGGGAATATTTCGGGAGAGCCGGGTCTTTCGAAATGTCTCCCTCACCTCCCCATCCCGAAGGAGGGCTGCGGCATTGAAGAGCGGCCGGCCGGTCCCGGAGAGGTTTGGCTCCGCAAAACCAAGAAGCACCGGTGGCGCGCCTGAAAGATCGGCGGCCAGATCTTCAAGAACTGCAAGGCTCTTTTTAACAAATCCGGTCTGGAGGAGCAGGTCATGGGGCGGGCAGCCGATCAGAGAGAGCTCCGGTGCCACGATCAGGTCAGGCCGGTACCGGGACGCCTCCCTGACACCAGCCGCTATCCGGTCGGCGTTGCCGGTCAGATCGCCGACAACCGTGTTCACCTGGAGGAGTGAGATCTTCATGGTTTCCCAGAAGAGTAATGGCAGAACGGTGTGCATATGCCTTTTCATAACCCAGTGCCACGCGGGATAGAGAGACGCGGGATATGCCGGACCAGGCGGACCGATCTTGCGATCAGAGTTATTTTAAGCACCCAAGACCAAAGCGCCTAGTAGGGATCATGCAGAGAGCGTATTATAGAGAAGTATCTCCTCTCCTGACCATTGGTAAGCCGCCTACACTCCAAATCGACAACAGGAGGCGGATACCCTGAATATTCAACTGCGCCAGTTCGCGGGGAGGAATGACCGGGATACCCGGCTCCTCCTGCTTGCGATAGCGACCATCATCGCTTTTGCCGCGAACATCGTCGGGCTTTCCGCCGGAATCACGACCATCTTCCCGCACCTGATGTATATCCCGATCGTGCTTGCCGCATACTGGTATCCCCGACACGGCGTCGTCTTCTCGATTGCTCTGAGCCTGGGTTATCTTGCAACGGCCCTGCTCATCTTTGAGGGGGGAGCCGAGCAGATCGTCTCGGTTGTTGCGCGAGCCGCAGTTTACGTAGCTATCGGTGCCGTCGTATCACTCCTCTCATTCCGGCTCCGGGAGCAGGAGGAGCGCTACCGCGGGATATTCGACAACTCAGAGGCAGGAACACTCATCATCGCGCCGGACGACGGAACGCGCATCGAGGAGGTCAACTACGTGGGAGCAACCCTCCTCGGCTCCACGATCCGCGGCCTGATTAGAGAGCCCATCACCCGGTTCATCGACGATCCCGAGACCTGGGACGAGTTTGTAGCAAAGATCCGCAGGGATGGGGCTGCATACGGGTATGAGACAACCCTCCGCCGCATCGACGGGTCTGCAGTTCGGGCGCTTGTATCGGGCGGCAGGCTCCCGGGAGGACGGTTTGTCCTCACGCTCATCGACATCACCGCCCGGAAGAACGCCGAGGATGCACTTCGTGAGGCGAACGCCAGGCTGAACATGCTTGGGCGCCTCACCCGGAACGATCTAATGGCAGCGGTCTTTGGGCTTCTTTCGCGGATAGCCGAGGGAACACGGCAGTTCGACGACCCCGCCGTTCGCCAGTACATAAACAGCCTGGAAGAGGATGCCCGGCTCGTGCAGCGCCGCGCTGAGATCACCCGCGACTACCAGGACCTCGGTCTCCGGCCGCCGGAGTGGCAGCCGCTGCAGAGGGTTATCCGGGAGGTGGTCTCATGCCTGCTCCTTCCCGGGATCTCGGTCCGCTCCTGGGTGGAGCGGCTCGAAATCTTCGCCGACCCCAAGCTCGATCAGGTCTTCTCCAACCTGATCGAGAATGCCTTCCGCCACGGCAAGACCGTATCGCAGATCGTCATCACCTACCAGATCCAGGAGGATGGTCTCTCTATCTACATCGAGGACGACGGGGTGGGAATTCCTGAAGCGGATAAGGAGAAGATATTTGCGTACGGCTTTGGAACCGATGGCGGACTGGGGCTCTTCCTTGTCCGGGAGATCCTTGCCATCACCGGCATGACAATCCAGGAGACCGGAACGCCTGGTGAGGGGGCACGATTCGTGATCCACGTGCCGCCGGACGGCTACCGGATTGTGTGAGGTATGAGCCATGTTTACAAAGGTACTCATCCCAACAGACCTCTCCGCCGCCTCGATGCTCATGGCGGAGCGGGTCGGTGAGATCCCGGGCGTCCGTGAGGTCGTCCTCCTCCACGCCCGGCGATCGGACGGACCCCAGCCTGACGAGGACCAACTTTACCGGATGCAAGAGAGAGTGCAGCAGCAGGGCATCACGGCAGCAATCTCGATCGCAGAGGACGACGGAACGGATGTCGCGGAGAGAGTACTCCGGGCAGCCGATGAGATGGGAGCCGGCCTGATAGCAATGGGGGTCCGTGACCCCGGCCTGCTTCGGAACCTCCTCTCCGGAAACGTCGCAGCCACCGTACTCAGGAAAGCACGGACACACGTCCTGATCGTGCCGCAATCGGGTGGGAAGAGACCGGCGCCGCTCTTTTGGCGCCTGCTGGTGCCGACTGATCTTGAACCAACGGCACCGGAGGTTCGTTCTGTCTTAAAAGATCACGCCGGAGACGGGACTGCCGTACTCCTGCATGTCATCGAGCCCGGGCGCCAGGAAACGGAGCAGGAGGCAGCCGAAAGACTGGATCTCCTGCGAAGAGACCTTGCACCAGCGGGAGATGAAATTCGCCCAATGATTCGGACCGGAAATCCGGCGCAGATCATCTGTGCCGTAGCGGACGAGATCGATGCCTCCGTAGTCGTGATTCCGCGCATAGGAAAGCGTGATGCAGCAGGAAGCGCACCGCTCGGGAGCGTCACGAGCGCAGTCGTAGAATGCGTAAAGTCACCGATATTGGTTCTGGCAATCCCGATCCTCTTAAAGATTGAAACCAGAGAACTGCGGAGCGAAGAGTTCCCCCTCGCCGAGGAGATCTGGATTGATTACCACCAGTTAAAGGCCAACCCGGAGACTGATAGGATATTCGGGGTCTTTGCGGACGGCACCCTCGTCTCCGTCGCCAGGTGCCGCCGACACCCGGACGGCTACGAGGTGGACGGAGTCTTCACCCCGGTCCGGTTCCGGGGAAGAGGGTATGCCCGAAGGGCGATGGACGCGCTCGTCGAGGCGTGCCAGCATGACACCCTGTACATGCACTCGGTCCGGAACCTCGTTGAGTTTTACGCAACATATGGATTTGTATCGATACCAGAAAGCGACCTTCCTCCGACCATCCGGTCCAGGTTCGCGTTTGCCATTGGAGATATGGAAGGAGCAAACGTTCAACCGATGCGCCGCTTTGCCGGTCCGTTTCGACGATAACTTGGGAGGGGACCGCCCTATCGGGCTTGAACTCCCATCTCAGTCGTCATAGGCCTCCAGTGGATCGAGATCGTATGAATCCGTATAGTCGTCGGCCTCATCCGGGTATGAAACATCGATGACGACCGAGCCGTCCTCAAGAATATCACCGATCTCGATATTTACCCCTGCAGGGAACTCTCGCTCTTCTGTTTTGCCATCAAAGCGCTTGACATACGCCCACATACTGCAACTCCACAAAATCATCATCTCCGCCTCCCGGTGAATCGGGCCTGATCCGCGCCTAAAATTCGAATCATCCACGGGAGTGCGAGTTCTATTTCAGCATCAGAAAATGGTTGAATAAAATTTTTACGGTGAGAAAAACGGATAATCAGCAAGAATCGAGAAAATTAGAGGATAGAACGGCTGGAATATCTATGGCAGGAGGGTGGGAGCGCACCTCTGATTGTCCGGCAGGTGGAATCCGCGGGGCACACAGTCAGTTATATCGTGACTGCAGCCAGGAGTGCATAATATGCGCATCGGAATTCTCTCTGACACCCACGACAACATCCAGATGGTGGATGCAGCCGTAAAGCGGCTGAACGAGGAGCAGGTATCCCTGACACTCCATGCCGGGGACTATGTTTCTCCATTCGTCATCCCCCGGCTCGCGAATCTGCAATCTCCGCTGATCGGGGTTCTTGGGAACAACGATGGTGACCATCACCTCCTCGCCGCCCGGTTTGCCGAGCACGAGCACCTCTGTCTGAGAGGGAGATTTGCTGAGATCACTGCCGGGGGATTGACGATAGGGCTGCTGCACGGCGATGAACGAGAACTCCTGCAGGCACTTATCGGGCAGGGGGCTTTTGACGTTGTGGTCCACGGCCACACCCATCAAGCCGGGGCACGCAGCCTCGGGAGGAGACTGGTCGTCAACCCCGGGGAGGTCTGTGGCTACCTGACCGGGAGACCAACCATCGCAGTGCTGGATACGGTAACACAGAACGTGGAACTGCTCTCCCTTGAATGATAAAAAGAGTGTGATGCGGTTACACAGAAACCGCATCGCCGCCGGACTCTTTTGCGAAATCTCTTCCGAGATCCCAAGCAGGAGTGCCGGCATCCCCGAGATCCACTCGAAGCGTCGCGCTGGTGACGTCAAAGTCAGCAGGAACATCGAAGTAGAGGTAACCTTTCAGGGATTCGTAGCGCTCAAGGAGCTTTCTGTCGAACGATTCACCAAGGGATGTGAAGGACGGGACCTCAAGAGGCTTGAACGCCAATCCCTGACCCTCAAGGGTGAACGCGTCGCGTCCTGGGGTCTCAATGGTATAGAGATCGGAGTCGCCTTTATGCCCGAGGTTTGTTGACTTTAGGGCAACAAGGAGGAACGTGCGCCCATCACCGGCCTCGATTCGCGTCGGAGACGTGTTGGCCGAGACTTCCTCGTACGCCGATGCATCCCGGGTGGACTCCGCGATCAGCGAGATCATATTCTCGCCAGCAGGATCGTCGTAGGTGTAGCGCTCACCAAGGGCCAGCACCTCCTCCGGGGGCGTGACCGATACCAGATCGGCCGAACTGGTCCAGGCGGCGGGCGTCTCTGCTGCCAGGGTGGCGGTTCTCATCGTGGAAAGACCGGTGCTCGCCGACCGCACAGCGAAGGTCTGTTGACTGACCACCTCAAGGCCATCCGATGCGATCTCCAGATCCCTGAAGGCTGCCCGAACAGACTCCGCGGTCCCGGTATCCGTTGCATTGGCAAGTGTCTTGCCCGCAGATGAGTAGGCCAGGAGTGACCGGACGAACTCATCCCTGACGGGCGCACGGTCAGGGGAGACCTCAAGCATCTGAACCTCCGCAAGCACCCTGCTGGAGAGCGCGTACAGTTCGTCTGCTGCCTCTGCTGCAGCATCCGTATCGTTCAGGTAGAGAGCGTGTGCATGCTTCATTGAGAGTCTCACCAGGGAGATGCTCGTGCTGTCTATGACCTCTGCCAGACGTTCGTCATCCGCAGGGCCGTTCATGGGCGCATCAGTTGCGGGAGTCGGATCAACGGGCTGGCCGGTGAACTCCGGTTCGGCAGGCTCCGTCTGCTCCGTATCATCAAGCGGGTCAGGAGTCTCGGCAAGAGCCGGGGGCTGGAGCGTTTCAGGGGTATCTCCTTCGCCCTCGAGATCGGGAGAGTCCAATTTCGCTTCATCTGATAGAATATTGTTGAGCTGAGACTGGAGCAACACCCCCGATTCCAGCGCCGTGAGCCCCTGCACAGGACTGGCAATGGCCGGCACCATGAGGAGGGATCCGGTGCATACGGCAATTCCAAGGAGGATTAGAGCGTTTGCATCGTGTTTGCTCATGCCCACTTTTTTCACGATTAGATTATATATACATTATTATATTTAATTTTGAAAAAAATAACCCCTCTCGCAAAATCATTTGCGATATAGGCCGTCGTCAGCCATCCGGAGATCTCAGATCCAGCATCAACGCATGCCAATCAGGATTGCCCTAGTCCGGGGCAGTTAACGAGACAACGCCGCTCAAACCATCCGGTTATCCGCATTCTAGGCAATGGAACCGGAAACACCAAAGACCGGGCCCGCAACTCCCACCTGTTCAATCAACCCGGTAAGTATAATCCTCCCGTGGAAACCTATATGAACCCTCATAGGTTACCGGAATAGGAGGATGCCCGATGGAGATTGTGAAGATCCCGAATATGGATAAAGAAGAGTACGATAAACTCATCGAAGAAGGATTTATCAGCCGCATTGCTTTCCAGGGTGCCAAATACCCTTATATCGCCCCGTTTCTGTATGTCTTCGACGGAAAGTTTCTCTACTTCCTTGCGACCAAGTACGGCAGAAAGAATAACCTCTTCAAGCAGCACCCGTATGTCTCCGTGGAGATTGAGAAGTATTCAAGCGATCTCTCCTGCTACACCTTCGTAACCATGCAAGGATACCTGGTGCAGCTTGAGGATGCGATCGAGAAGAAGATCATCAGGGAAAAGTTCGTAGATATGATCAAGAAGCATGGCCTCTCAAAGAATATCCTTGCCGCGCTCGGCCATAAGCCCGAAGAACCGCTCGAGTCGATCGCCTCCGAAGAGCGCTCAAATATCTGGAAGCTCACCGGCGTGACCGATATTGTCGCCTTAAAGAATCTCTAACCCAATTTTTGAGGGCAAACGGCGCCCGTCGGGTTGCCCGCAGATGCGGAACCATAATAGATCCCGCCGGATCTTCGCCGCTCTCCTCGCCGCGCTTCTTATCACAAACCTGCTCCTGCCCACGTTCTTCCCTTTACCCTCAACGGATCTTCACCTGATGCGCCGGTCGTCATCGATGCCCCTGCAACGCCATGGGTCACGAGGTGGGGGCCGGCAGGGACCGGGATAATGTCCCGAGAGCGTTCTATATCTATGGGCCACACTATCCTCCTGCTATGATCAGCATCGGGAGAGAATGGGAGGAACTCACCGAGGCGCTTCTCCGGGCGGATACCCCCGAGCGCGTATATGTCATCGGAGCGACGGACAGCGGCAAGTCGACTCTCTGCCACTACCTCGTCGAGAGGGCTGCTATCCATACGAAGACAGCATACGTCGACTGCGACACCGGGCAGTCCCGGATAGGCCCCCCGACGACCGAAGGGATGGTCATCTACAACGGCGCGCCGGAACCACCATGCCAGTCCTATCTTCGGTTTGTCGGCTCAACCTCCCCCGGCGGTCACTTCATTCAGATGCTGACCGGAGCAAAGCGCCTTGTCGAGAAAGCCGCCGAACTCTCGACCGATGTCACTATCATCGACTCCCCCGGACTCATCTATGGAGGAGCAGGGATCGAGTTCCAGGTTCAGATGATCGACCTTCTCCGCCCGACCCGCATCGTCGCCCTCCAGCATGGACGGGAACTGGAACGAATTCTTGCGAACTTTTCCCGGGACCCCGCAATGGCGATACACCGGATCCCCGTGGCGCCTGCAGCCGTCGCCCGGAGTCCAATCGAGAGGCGACGCTACCGTGAAGAGTGTTTCGCGGCCTACTTTGCCGAAGGGAGGGCACAGGGGATCTCGCTCCTCGGACTCGGATTTCAGGGCAGGATCCCCGACATGAAGAACCCGCACGAGATCAAGGGGCGGTTGGTCTCCTTCAACGATCCGGAGAACTTCGTTCTTGCCCTTGCGATTGTCGAAAAGGTGCACCGTAGAGGGCAGGTGCTCGAGGTCTTCGCCCCGCCCTTCGACCAGGCCGCCGTCGCGTCGGTCAGGTTCGGCTCGATCTACCTGGATCTCGCAGCAGAGCCGGGGTCTATGGAGTCCACCCACCCCAACCCTCATGCCGGAATGAAGGAGAGGAAGAGCGCGTAGACCGCCGCCTGGGCGATGGTGAGCGGGAGACCGACCCGGGCGAATTCGCCGAATGTCAGCGTCTCACCCTCTCTCTCCGCGCACTGAATGATGATGACGTTGCTTGCCGCCCCGAGGATCAGCATGTTCCCTGCGATCGTGCTGCCGGCCGCAAGCGCCATCATGCCCGCCGTGGATGCCCCTAGATGTGAGAGGACGGGAAGAGATAGGGCGACGAAGGGAACGTTCGACACGAACTGGGAGACGATGACGCCCATCGCGAGAATGACCGGGGGAGCGGTGATATCAAGAGGACTCTCCTCGATGAGCGGCTGGAAGACCCCCGACTGCCAGACACTCGCCATAAGGACGAAGAGGCCGGCGAAGAAGGCCAGTGTCGGCCAATCGATCCGATAGACTATCTCAAATCGCCTCCTGCTGCCAAGAAGGATCGGAAGCGCTGCGATGACTGCAATCCATGTCAACCCGATATCGAAGGCAGGGAAAAGCACGGCCGCGAGAATCTTTGCTCCAATCAGGAGAACGAGTAGGATGAGGGAGAGTCGAGCGAGGGAGGCAAGGTCGGGGTCGAGGATCTCCTCCTTTCGGTGCACGAGCGGGATGGCAGAGTTGAGATCATCAGGAAACGCCCGACAGAGGAACCAATAAGCAAGCAAAAGGGAGATCACCGTCGGGAGAGCCAGATAGAGCGGGAACGTGATGAACGGGTTCTCGATACCGCCCGAGAGCGCGATGAGGAGATTCTGCGGGTTTCCTATCGGGCTAGCAACACTTCCCGTCGTGACCGCAAACGCGAGCGAAAGCAGGAGAAGTTTGGGGGATATCCCGTGCCGTCGAGCAAAGTAAAGCATCAGGGGGGTCCCGACGACCGCGAGGGTATCGTTCATCAGGAGCGCCGAGAGGAGACCGCCGCCGATGAGGATGAGAAAGACCAGGTGGCGGACCGATCCCGCTCGGGCAAAGAGATGATAAGAGAGGTGGTAGAGGTAACCGCTTGCCGCGAGCGCTTCCCCGATCACGAACATAAAGAAGAGGAAGAGCATCACGTCAAGATTGATGGATGCGAGCGCATCCTTTGGCGTTATCGCTCCTGCAACGAGGACGGCCGCGGCGCCAAGGAGCATCACCTGCCAGATGCGAAAGTTGATGTTGCCTACTTTTCGGACCGCGATCAGGACGAAGACGACAATGAGGACGATAAGCGGAATGAGGGTGCCCATGATGTGCCAGCGAAGGAGAGTGTACTGATCAAGAGTTCGTCCTCGGGGGAATTAAGGATCACCCTATCTGACGGTATAGTTGATGACGCTCTTCGGATATTTTCAGGGACTGCTCATGAGGTCGATAGGCGTTGATATATACATTCGGCACGGCTTTGCAGCAACTTCAGCACCACGAGAGAGATCGAGTGGCCCGTGTAGAGGGCAGTACGAGCGGGGTAAATTGCTGCATGGCAACGTTTACCGGGGCATCTAAAACAGGGAGCGGCTTCACGACCGAACGGTAGAGAGAGTGCTGACAATTCAGGGGGGCGCGAGATGCGTCAAGAACCTATGAGTGCAGCGCGTTGTAGAAGTTCACATATCGGTCAAGCAGTAAGCGCTAAGAAATGCGGTTTAGAGAGAAGAGGATACACAAAAAGACGACGTCAAGGGGGGAAGTGTCTAGTGTGGATCCAAATCTCTCTGAGAGTGTATGAGAACTCGATTTATTTATACTCTTCGATTAGTAAATTGTAAAAAATAATGGTTTTGACCGGTTGCCCTGATGTTCACAGATTATCGTGCGGGCGCCGTCTCTGCTCTACGTTCTCGTGATTCCGGTCCTTCCACGACTGGACTACCCGGACGGCTAACCCATTCGGTGAACGAACCCTCGTAGATCCGGACGTTCGGGTAGAGGTAAAGCCACTTCAAGAGAACGAACTCGTTTGTAGCCTCCCGGCCGGTCCCGCACGTGCAGATGACAGTCTGGTTCCGATCGACGCCGTGCTCTTCGAGAATGATATCGAGTTCGGCGTTCGATCTGAACTGCATCGGGTTCTCGTCGGTCATCAGGCTTCTCCAGGGCAGGTTGATGGCGCCAGGGATATGCCCGGCGACCCGCCAGGGTCCCTGTCCTTCATAGAACTTTGCCGGGCGCGCGTCGAGCACAACCACACCCTCGTTGTCCTTAATCCGTACGAACTCCTCGTATCCGATAGCGTACTCGTCGCGGACCTCAACGGTGAAGTTGGACGGTTCAACTGTGGGGTAGTCCTGCGAGAGTTCCAGACCCTCGCTCTTCCAGGCATCAAGCCCACCATCGAGGAGGTATACTTTGTTATGCCCATACTTTGCCAGGGTATAGGCCATCATCGTCTGCGCAAGCCCGTCACCCCGACCGGAGAACGCGCCTTTGGAGGTGTAAACAACTACCGGAGAGTCGGCTTCAACACCTGCGCGCCGGAACGCTTCCTGGATACAGGAGTTCGGGCTGTATGTCGTTGGGAAGCCACGGTTGGAGACCCGCAGAACCCCTTCGGTCAGGTAAACTGCACCGGGGATGTGTTCCTGGATGTAGTCGTGCACATCCGGCTGGACATCCAGGATCGTCAGGTTGCTGTCGTTGAGGTGGTCGGCCAGCCAGCCCGTGTTCACCAGTTTGACCATCCCGTCTCCCCGGGGATACGGAACATTATCCCGGTCGCTTAAGGCCTGCATACGTTCCATGCCGCCTGGGGTAAACATCTTCTCATCCATTCCTATCACCTCGTACTGAGAATCTCACCGGTACCTGGTGAGCCTGGCCACACTCCGGGTTTGAGACCACATATATCTTATGCAGGACTCAGTGGAGGCATGTTGCGTTTGGGGGAGGCATGCCACAGAAACAGGACAGAGTCCGGAGCCAGGCGACCGGGGCCCGGAGATAACGAAGGTTAATGGGGAAATAACGAGGGGTGATTGCCCCGCTTGTGGAGAGAATACCAGGAGCGGTAGGCAGTACCGGCAGAAACTGCCGGGTGCGAGGGAGGCCTCCCCCTCACTCCCCGGAGATCTCCGGCCCGAGATCGATGCTCTCCCGCGGGTTGAGGATCCGGACCTTGATCGGCGTTGTCCGTTCAAGGGCCTCCTTAAAGCCCTGAAGATCCTGCTGAATGACGGGGAACGTATCGTAGTGCATCGGGATCACCAGCCGCGCCCCGGTGTACCGGGCGGCGATCATCGCCTCTTCAGGCCCCATGGTGAAGCGCCCCCCTACGGGGAGAAGCGCCACATCTGGCCGGTAGAGATCCCGGATGAGCTGCATATCCGAAAAGAGCGCCGTGTCGCCGGCATGATAGACACTGATACCGTCCATCGTGATGACAAAACCGGCTGCTGTGCCGCCGTAAAAGCCCATGCCCTCATCCTCGAGCCATGACGAGTGAAGAGCAGGCGTCATCGTAAACCGGACACCGTCGACGGTGATGCTCCCGCCGATGTTCATCGGCTCGGATGGAACACCCTTCGACGCCAGGTACTTCGCGACCTCGTTGACCGCGACCGTCTTCTTCTGAAGTTGCACCGCAATGCCCATGTGATCCCCGTGAGCATGCGTCACGGCAACGATATCGGGCTTTGTGGGGAGAATTCCATCCGGGATGAAGGGATCGATGAGAATAGTCCGCGATCCGGCAAGCAAGAAACACGCGTGGCCAAGCCAAGTCAACCTCATGGAGAAGAGATCGATCTACGCGGTTAAAAATCTTCAGTGGGACAACAGAGGGTGGAGTGGGAGTTTAGAACTCCCCCATATCTATAGCTTCGGCGATATCGATCGCCTCGGAGAGGCCATCGTCGGTGACACCACGTGTCATCTGTTCAGAGAGGTCACGGTCCTCCATCACATCCCTGATCCGTTCCAGGTAAGGATCCAGGGTTGTATCCCTCTGCTGCTCGATGACGTGGCGGTACTCACGAAGAGTGGAGGGGCTCACATTGAGTTCCTCGCTGATCTCCTTCATGGTCTTTCCCGAATCAAGAAGTTCGGCCATCATACTCTGATCAAACGGCATCTTGAAGTCGAGTTCTCTGAAGAGTTTGAGGCGAACCCGCGCGCGCGCCACGGTCTTGCTCAGTTTCTCATCACCAAGCGCCCTCGCAATCTCCGTATCGTTCTTGCCGTCGTAGTATGCAACCACGAGTCTTGCGAGCTGCCGGGGGGCAAGTTTGGTCTTGAAGTACCCCTGATCGAGGATCTCCCGCATGATCAGGGCAATCTCGCGCTCAACAGCATCGCGATCCCGGAGCGTACCGTGAACCTTCCTCATCGGTTCAACGATCGCCTTCTTGTTCGTGATGGACGTGAACAGCTCAAGGAGCTGCTGCTTGCGTGTATCTCCTGCCATGTCCGTGTCTCTCTGTTCTGTATTCCACCGTCTGGTTCTGAAGGTCATCCAATGACAACCAACAGTATATAAATATTCCCCATGGTGTGGGGGATAACGTTCCCTACATTACAACCGCTAACATTTAAAGGTTACCATATAGTCTCCCGGATGAGAAAGATCATTTTCGAGGATGCGACTCTCTTTCCAGGAATCTTCCCAACCATGGAAATAATACCATATTATCCTGTCCGTTTTTTAAAGAATCGTGATCTCCGGAAAGACGAGAACGACTCTTTATTAGCACCGGCGCTGAAGTATACTGCAAGACTATGGCCGAGACAAGCGATATTTACGAAAAAGTCATGGAAGTGGCCAGGAGACGCGGTTTTGTCTGGCCGTCATCCGAGATATACGGGTCCGTCGCCGGTTTCATCGACTACGGCCCGCTTGGAGCAATGCTAAAGAGGAACATCGAGAACCTCTGGCGATCCTTCTATGTCTTCCAGGAAGGTTACTACGAGATCGAGTGCCCCACCGTCGGAAACGAAGCAATCTTCGTCGCATCCGGCCATGTGAAAGAGTTTGCCGATAAGATGGTGCAGTGTCCGCACTGTGGCGAGTACCTGCGTGCGGATCACATCGCAGCGGAGAACGGCATCGAGAACGCCGGCACCCTCTCCGCCGAGGCACTCCAGGCGGCGATCTATGAACTGCCCTGCCCCTCATGCAAAGAGCGCCTGGGAGAGGCGGGTGTCTTTGCATTCAATCTGATGTTTGAGACCACCATCGGGCCCGGATCCCAGCGGAAAGGCTACCTGCGCCCCGAGACCGCCCAGGGCATCTTCACCGACTTCCCCCGACTTCTGCGCTTCTATCGGGACAAACTACCCTTCGGCGCCGTCCAGATCGGGAAGTCCTACCGCAACGAGATCTCCCCCCGCCAGGGCATGCTCCGGCTGCGGGAGTTCTCCCAGGCGGAGGCCGAGATCTTCGTCCACCCGGACGAGAAGAACCACCCTGCCTTCCACCGCTACGCAGAGTACAAGGTGCCTCTCCTTACCATCGCGCGGCAACTCGAGAACCTTGAACCAGCCGTAAGCACGATGCGCGCTGCTGTAGACGAAGGAGTTGTCGCAAACGAGTACGTCGCCTACTACATCGCGCTGACCCACCAGATCCTCACCTCCATTGGCGTGGATCCGGCAAAGCTCCGGTTCCGCCAGCACCTGACCGACGAACGAGCGCACTATGCGACCGACTGCTGGGACGCCGAGGTCTACTCCGAGCGCTTCGGGTGGGTGGAGATCGTCGGTATCGCCGACCGCACCAACTACGACCTGCGCTCGCACGCCAAGCACTCAGGCACCCCGATGACGGTCTTCATCCCCTACGATGAGCCAAAGCGGGTCACAAAGAGGCGGATTGTCGCCGATATGGGCGTACTCGGCCCAAAATACCGGGGTAAGGCAAAAGCAATCGCGGATGCCCTGGCATCATCTGAGCCGGGTGAAGACGGCGCACGCGTCACCGTCGATGGCGAGGAGTTCTTCATCCCGGCCGATCTCTACCAGGTCCGCGAGGAAGAGGTCGAGGTCCGCGGTGAAGAGGTGATGCCTCATGTCATTGAACCGTCATACGGGATCGACCGGATGATCTACGTTGCGCTGGAGCACAGTTACGCCGAGGAGGAAGTCGAGGGCGAGATCAGGAAAGTCCTCCGTTTCCCGCCGGCGATCGCACCGGTCCAGGTCGCCGTCCTCCCGTTGATGAACCGGGACGGCCTCGATACCATCGCGCAGACGATCACGGAGCGCCTCACCCGGTGCCGCATCCTTGCGCAGTATGACGATTCCGGAGCCATCGGGAGGCGCTACCGGAGGCAGGATGAGATCGGGACGCCGTTTGCGGTCACCGTCGACTACGATACGCTTGAAGACAACACTGTGACCGTCAGAGACCGCGACAGCATGGAGCAGGTCCGGGTACCTATCGAGCGGCTGCCGGAGATCCTCTCCGGACTCATCACCGGTGCAACCACGTTCCGTGAAATCAGGGTATGAACTACGTCTCCCACCCTCTGATCCGGCCAGATTGTATCGAAGAGCGGCGATACCAACTCTCAATTGCGCTCCGCGCGCTTGATGCAAACACCATGGTCGTCCTCCCGACCGGTCTAGGGAAGACGGCCGTCGCGCTCCTCGTCGCGGCATCCCGCCTCTACTCCCACCGGGGGAAGGTGCTGATGCTCGCGCCCACAAAACCCCTGGTCGAGCAGCACCTCCGCTTTTTTAAGCAATTTCTCCTCGCCCAGGATGGTTCCGAACCCCTGGAGTCCGAGTTCGCCATGTTCACCGGGGACACACCCCCAGAGGAGCGGACCAGAGCCTGGGAAGCCTGCCGGGTCTGCTTTGCCACCCCGCAGGTGATCAAGAACGACTGCCTTGCAGGACGATACAGTCTTGCCGATGTCGTACTGCTGATCGTGGATGAGTGCCACCGGGCGGTGGGAAACTACGCCTACGTCTTTCTCGCCGAGCACTACTGTTCCACGGCAAGGGAGCCACTGCTGCTTGCAATGACCGCTTCCCCCGGAGGCGACCAGGCGAAGGTGCAGGAGGTCTGCACGAATCTTCACATCGAGGCGGTCGAGACTAGGGTCGAGACCGATGAGGACGTCCGCCCCTACATCCACGAGCGCGATATCCAGTACATCGACGTCTACCTGCCTGAGGAACTGCAGGCGGCGATCGTCACCCTCCGCGAACTCGTGGCGTCCCGGCTCACCCGGCTTGCAAACCTCAACTTCCAGGTCCCAAAACCGGACAAACTCTCAATCAAAGCGCTTAATGTTCTCAATGCCCAGATCCAGCAGCGCATACGGACACGGGACCCCTCGGCGTTCATCGCAGCATCCCTGCACGCGGAGTGCATGAAACTTCGCCACGCCATCTCGCTTGCCGAGACGCAAGGCAGCGAGGCGCTCAAACTCTATCTCGCCCGGCTTGGAGCGGAAGGAGCCTCGAGTTCGGGGAGCAAGGCAAGCAAACGCCTCGTTGGCGACCCGGCCTACCAGCGCCTCGTCGAGATCGCGAGTGGCTGGAAGGAGGAACTCCATCCCAAGGTCGCGATCGTCCGCGAACTGGTCCGGGCGCAGCTTGAGGCACATCCCGAGAGCCGGATCATCGTCTTTGCCACCTACCGCGACACCGTCCAGACCATCGTCGATACACTCACCGCAGGAGGGATCGCCTGCGAGCGGTTTGTCGGCCAGGCCTCCCGTGATGCCGAGCGGGGTCTCACACAGAAGGAGCAGATCGAAAGCCTTGCCAGATTCCGCAAAGGGGAGTTCAAATGCCTGGTTGCGACCTCGGTAGGTGAGGAAGGGCTCGATGTCCCCTCGACGGACATGGTGATCTTTTATGAGGCTGTCCCTTCAGAGATCCGGAGCATCCAGCGGAAAGGGCGGACCGGTAGGAGCGGCAGCGGCACGATCATCGTCCTGGTGACGAAGGGTACATCTGATGAGACGTTCCGCTACGTGAGCCAGACCCGGGAGCGGGCGATGGTGAAGGGGATCAAGAGCATGAGCGCCGCACCGGACCCTCTGCCCGGCTCCACTCCGGCTGCAGCCATCCCGGCTGTTACCAAGCAGGCAAGTGTTCTGGAGTTTACTTCCATGGGCCCCGCAATCACCATCGATGACCGGGAGACATCATCGCGGGTTGCGGAGCACCTGCATGAGCTTGGGGCATCAATAACGCTCGAGCGCCTTGAGTTCGGCGATTATGCAATCGGGGATCGCATTCTTGTCGAGCGTAAAACCGTACAGGACTTCATGGACACCCTCATCGAGCGGGATCTCTTCGGGCAGATCCGGGCCATGGCCGACGCGGTGCCGCGACCGATCCTGATCATCGAGGGCGAGGATGACCTCTATAGCGTACGCAACATCCACGCGAACGCGATCCGGGGCACGCTTGCCGCAATCACGGTTGATATGGGTGTCACACTGCTCCGCACAAAGAATGCAGACGACACCGCTGAGATGCTCTACGTCCTCGCACAGCGGGAGGGGAGCGAGCGGGGAGAGCGGAAGGTGCACCCGAAGAAATCCTATCGGTCGATCCGTGAGGAGCAGGAGTATGTGCTCGCGGCGTTCCCGAATGTCGGAATCCGGAGCGCACGACTCCTCCTCGAGCACTTTGGATCGCTCAAGGCGATCATAGATGCCGACGCGGACGAACTGGCGTCGGTGCACGGGATCGGAGAAAAGACGGCCCAGAAGATATGGGATCTCGCCCGCAGGCCTTACCGCTGAGCGAGCGCAGCGAGGGCCGCCGCACCCTTCGCAACCGCCTTCATCAGGGTCAGGCACTCGTCGGCCCGCGGCTCACCCCGGATTCGCTCGCAGAGATGGATGATCGTCTGCTCCAGTTCATCGACGACACGGTCCTTCGCCGCGGGCGCGGCCGGCGCGGGCGACGGTGCCTGCACTAACTCGGGAGGGACCTCTCGAACCGGCTCCGACTCGGTGGAAGGGGCTTTGGAGCCCAGAACTGGACAGATCACACACTGCGTCTCTCCTTTGTACTCAAACAGGGGATACCCGCAAACCTTGCAGGATTTTGCGAGCATCTTTCCTCCTTTCAGGAGATACTCAGCCATGACTTCGTCAGCCTTATCCGCCGTCATTTCGTTGAACTCCCTTAATGAACTTATATATGTCTGGATGCCATTAATAATAAAGGGGTAATTCTTATGGCAAGTCCAGACGAAACAATACGGATCTGCATCCAGATGCTGCAGAATATCAGCGAGGATTCCACGATCCCGCGCAATATCCGGCGCGTCGCAGATGAGACAAAATCCGTTCTTCAGGATGAGTCCCGGAGTATCGGTCTCCGCGCCGCAACCGCAATCTCCATGATCGACGAGATCAGCAACGATCCAAACATGCCGGTTCACGCCAGAACCCGGATCTGGGAACTGGTATCGCAGCTCGAAACAGTTCCTCTCGATTAAATTACGTATTCTTTTGTACGATTCCGGCAAAATGCTGCTATTCGGGGTTGTTAATCAGGCACCGTACCCCTGCCCGGTATGCACCCTCGATTGCTTGCCGGAATCCTCAATTATCACCAATCGTTGCGGTCGTTACCCTTGAACAGTGATATAGACCGAACGTTTGCGGCTTTGTCTCACATCGAGCTCAAGCAAGACGATCTGCTGCCAGGTGCCGCAGGCAAGCCTGCCACCGATTACCGGGACGGAGAGGGAGGGGCCGACGATTGCTGCCCGGACATGAGATCGCCCATTGCCATCGCCCCACGCCGCGTCGTGAGCGTATGGTATGTCAGCCGGGGCGATGACCGAGAGCGCCCGGCGGAGGTCGGAGAGCACACCGGGCTCGTACTCGATGGTGGTGACGGCAGCGGTCGAGCCTGCGACGAAGACGTTCGCAAGCCCCTCCCGCACACCGCTCTCATCGACCGCCTGCTGTACGCGGGGCGTGAGGTTGACGATCTCCCCCTCCCCATGCGTCTCAACCTGGATTGTAGTCTGGAACATCCCCAAAAATCACCTCAACGGTATTCCGGTTGTCTCCTCCATTATGATAAACGTCCCGCATCGCGGAGCGCCGCAAGGATTGCCGCACGGACACCGTCGCTAACCTCATCGTTCATCGCCGCGCGCAGCAGCCCGATCGCCGCCTCGCCGCCGATCGCTCCAAGAGAACCCGCGGCACTCCGTCGCACAAACTCATTCTCGTCGCGGAGCATGGCCCCAAGATGCACTACCGCGCGCGGGTCACCAAGCAGCCCGAGTCCTTTCGCCGCCATGTAGCGGACGTGATCTTTTTCGTCAGCGAGAGCGGCGATGAGAGGCGCATACGCTTCACCGTCACCGATCAGACCAAGGGCTTCCGCGGCACGGTAGCGCACCTTCCAGTCGCCGTCTTGCAGCAGGGCTATACAGGCAGGTACTGCCGGTCTCCCGAGCGCAACGAGCCCGCGCATCGCTTCTGCCCGGACATCTTTGTCCGGAGCGGAGAGCCGGGAGATGTGGATCTTCAGATCCTGTTCATTCGCAATCCGTGTCATCGCAAGTCACATCCGCGGATGGTCCCCGCGATAAGAGATTGAGAGCGATGCGCTATAAGGATTGAAGATCTGTCCACGAAATAGCAAAGGAAGATAAAAGAATTGGACGCCCAGGACGGAATTCGAATCCGTGTCGACGGCGTGACAGGCCGTCATGATAGGCCACTACACTACCTGGGCACTTGTTGGTGGATCCCGCCTCCCGGATTCGAACCGGGGACATCGCGGTAGCCGCGCAGTTCGCCCGAGAGCGAAAACTATACTACAGCCGCGCACTCTACCAGTCTGAGTTAAGGCGGGTCCCTGCTCTAACAATGTTGTCGTGATGAGTTATTATATTTTTCGCCCACTTGCCAGCCGGTCCTGCACAACCAGGAGCATTATTCATATATTAGTTCTAATAACTGATATAATCATGAACTCCACAAACGCTGAAGCAACCAGGTACGCTGAAGCGTACTGTCTTCTTCACCGATAGCCGTGCGAAAAAGAACGTCACTGTTTTCGACACCACACTGCGCGACGGTGAACAAACGCCGGGCATCTCATTCACGCGCGAAGAGAAGCTCGGTATTGCAGAGCAACTCTCGAAGATCGGAGTGCACGCCATCGAAGCGGGCTTTCCCGCATCGTCTGATGCCGAGCGCGAGATCGTCAAATCCATCAAGGCACTCGGGCTCACGTCACAGATCTGCGGTCTAGCGCGATCGCTCCGGGCCGATGTGGATGCGTGCATCGACTGCGACGTCGATATGGTCCATGTCTTCATTCCGACATCCGACGTCCAGCGCGAGTACACCATCAAAAAGACCCGTGAGGAGGTCCTCGATGCAACCGGCGAGATCGTCTCATACGTCCGTGACCATCTCGACCAATGCATGTTCTCGGCGATGGACGCGACGAGGACAGACTGGGACTACCTGATAGAGGTCTTCCGTGTCGCGGTGGATGCGGGGGCAACGGTCATCAACGTCCCCGATACGGTCGGCGTGATCACGCCGGCGGCCATGAAGCGCCTCATCACCAGGATCAGAGAGGAGGTGGACTGCCCCATCGACGTCCACTGTCACAACGACTTCGGGCTTGCGGTGGCAAACACCGTCGCGGCGGTCGAGGCGGGCGCATCCCAGGTCCAGGTGACGGTGAACGGCATCGGGGAGCGGGCCGGGAACGCGGATCTCGCGCAGACGGTGATGGTCCTCTCATCAATCTATGGGATCGATACCGGGATCCGGACAACAAGCCTTGTAGAGACCTCAAGGCTTGTTGCACGCTACGCGGGGATGAGTATTCCCGCCACGCAGCCGATCGTCGGCGAGAACGCCTTTGCCCACGAGAGCGGGATCCACTCCCACGGTGTGATCGCCCGGTCAGATACGTTCGAGCCCGGGATCATGACCCCCGAGATGGTCGGTCACCGGCGCAGGCTGAAACTCGGCAAACACGCCGGGAGGCACGCAGTCAAGCAGATGCTCGCCGAGGTGCACATAGAGCCCACGGACGCACAGCTCGATGAGATTGTGTTGCGGATGAAGGGGATTGCCGGTAAAGGCAAGCGCGTGACGGATGCCGACCTCTACGAGATCGCGGAGAGTGTCATGCACCTTGCGCCGAACGAGAAGACTCTGGAACTCCAGGATGTCGCTATCATGACCGGGAACCACGTCATCCCGACAGCGAGCGTCAAGGCGACGGTCAATGGGGTGGAGCACGTCTTCTCAAGCGTCGGCAACGGGCCGGTGGATGCGGCCGTGCGGGCGATCCTCGGGATCATTCCTGTCCCGGTTCATCTAAAAGAGTTCAACATCGAGGCAATCTCCGGCGGCACCGATGCACTCGGCCACGTCACCATCACCGTTGAGGATGAACTGGGTCGGGTCTTTGATGCCAGCGCATCAAGCGACGACATCATTCTGGCATCGGTCGAGGCGATGATCAACGCGATCAACCTCGTTTGCCGGACGCGGAAGAACGACCGTGAGCGGGAGGAGTGAGCACCCGCTCCCCTATTTTACCAAAAGTTCCAGGTTCAGGCAGGACCGGAAGGCTGCTGCTTCCCTTCGAGTGCTCCCCTGATCTGTGAGGATAACTGCTCAAACCTGCCCTGAAGAGCCTTCTCCTGTTTTTCAAGCGACTTAACCCGAAGTTCGAGCGTCTCGATGCGTTCATTCAAGGAGGAGAGCACCTGCTCCCGGCTCTTCTGCATCATGACGCTGCCGACGTTCATAAATACTGCCGCATCCTCGGGAACATCGGCAAGATCCTCGACCGCCCGCCGGGCTTCGCGGATCGTCAGTTCATACTGTGCTTTCTGTGAGATCACAGCCTGCAGCTGCTGCTGCATCTGCTGGAGCATTGCCAGCTGGTTCTGTACCTTAGGTGGGATATTTTCCATATTCATCAACCCTCCCAGAATGGGATAGCGATCTGTAACAATATTTCGGATGCGGGCGGAAGGCCTCCCCGGCCCGATGCCCTTTCTCTACATCATAGGGGCGTGAAGCCCATAAAATGTGAGGGTTCAGGGAAGGGAGTTTTCTGGCACCGTCATCACTCTTGAGGGGCGACGATCTCCCTCATCTCGATCGCTATAGTGATCAGCCGAAGCCAGGTATTCAGGGCCGCCCGGAGGGCAGGTATATCGCTTGCAGTCACCTCAAGGATGAGTCTATCGGTGCCCTCAAGCCGTACGTGGACGGACGAGCGGTCTCCCACGTCGCCCATCTCCTGACAGACGGAGAGGTAGAGGGCACGGGCATCCTCGGTCGTGAACGCAAAAACGGCCGTATGATGGTTCACGAGGCCACCTCCAGCGTGTAGCGCTTCCGCTGCGTACCATCAAAGACAATCCTGTTTCCGGGAAGGACCTCGGCAGCGAATACAACGTTGACGTGGTCCTTGAGGGTCTCGAACACGGATCGGTTCGAGACAAAGAGCCCGCGGGCAATCGCACCCGGCCGCTCCGTGACGGTGAATGACCGGATGGCAATCTCTCCGACCAATTCTTCGTTCGAGAAGATCTGGATGATAAAAAGGGGGCCCGATCGAGAGACGATCAAAACCCGATCGTCAAGGGAGAAGAGGTCACCCATACCCGCCTTGCCACGGGTGACATACTCCCCACCGATCGCGAACGCCAGATCCCTGGAGAGGGTGCGCACCTCAGGGAGGGGCTTGCGTGACGTCGTGACGATCGTCATCGAGCCTTCAGATCTTTTATTGCTGCGCCGCGCTCTTTGAAAAGGATACGGTATCCACAGTAGGGACAGCGAATATTGATATCGATCTCTACTTTCTGTTTGCATCGAGCGCACTTATAGGCAGCCACGACTGATTAGCCCTCCTTCTGCAGCGAACGCTCAATGCTCCGCGCGGCAACACGCATCGCGGGAGTCTCGGGAGCGTAACTGCCGCCGGCAAACTTAAACCCGCACTTGCGGCACAGCCAGATCCCTGTTCCCTCACGCTGGACCGTTTCCCGGTCACAGCGGGGACAGACGTGGCGCGCATTTGAGATCTGCTCGATCTGGGTCACTCTCTTCCGGATAAACCGGCCATACCGCGGGCCAAAACGCCCGGAACTTCCGACTACCCTGCCCTTGGCACTCTGTTTGCGGTTTGCCATTTAGCGTACCTCTTGTATGTCCTCTAATTTTTTGCGCTGTCAATTAATATAGTTACTCACGAGATGCGCTCGAGAATCCGGCTCTCCGCGCAGCCCTTTGAGATCTTGTTTATAAGGTCGTAGAACTCCCCCTGAATGCCTGCCGGAATCCTCGCGACAGCAATCCAGGAACCATCCTTCTGCCACTCGTTCTGCTCGATGGTCGCTGCACTCTGGAGTTCACCATAGGCTCTCGCTGCATAATCCGCCGGGATCTTTACTGCGATGCGGAGTTCCTCAAATCGGATGGGGAGAATGGGGCGGAGTGCCTTGACCACTTCCTTGACCTGCTCTTCAACCCCTTTGAAGGGGTCGATGTTCACCCTCGCCTCCTCCATGGCAAGTTCAATCCGCTGCGGGGGGTGGGGGTAGCCGGTCTGCGGGTTGACGGCGTTCCGCGATATGAACGTAATGATCCTGTTGCGTTTATCTGCAATGAGTTGACGGCGCTGCTCGGCGGTGAGATGAATCTCGCCTTTCTGAATGATCCGGAGCGCAATCTGCTCAAACTCGGTCGTCTTGAAGACCTTCTGGAGAGCCTCATCAGAAGCGCGTTCAGCATGGGCGGCGTTTGAGAAGATGGAGTCCGCTGCTATTACATCCTCCAGATCAACATTCTCTCCCTGCCGGATACGCATGGCCTGGTCAGGGTCGACAAGCACCTCGAATCGCTCACCGTAGCTCTCAAGCCGCGCTACAACTGCCTGGTCCAGGGGTATCATAGAAGGTGCACTCACTCTTCAAACTGGTCGACGTATCTCTTTACCTCTTCCTTCTCCATCCTCCGGAACATCCGGGTCGCGATGGAAACGACACCGATCTCGATGGCACTCACATCCAGTTTGCCTTCTGTCGCGGCATGCAGGGCCTTGATACCAAGTTTTATAGCGCCAGCAAAGTCCGCATCTTCCTGGTACTCGTCCTCAAAGACCTTCATGACCGCCGGGCGGCCCGTACCTATCCCGGTCGCCTTGTACTCGAGGAGCGTGCCGCTCGGGTCGGTCTCAAACAGCCGTGCCTCTCCGTCGCTGATCCCTGCAATCAGGAGAGCAGTCCCGTAGGGGCGTGCACCGCCAAACTGGGTGTAGGTCTGCATGTGGTCGCAGAGTTTCTTTGCAAGAATCTCAACGTCAATCGGCTCGTTATAGGAGACCCGGTTGATCTGGGCCTCAACCCGCGCTCTGTCCACAAGAGAACGCGCATCACCGACGAGGCCGGAGGATGCCACGCCGATATGCGCATCGATCTTGAAGATCTTCTCGATGGATACCGGCTCGAGGAGACGGGACGTAACCCTCTTGTCGACGATCAGCACAACACCTTCGCTGCACTTGATCCCGACGGCCGTTGTGCCCCGTTTCACCGCTTCTCTTGCATACTCAACCTGATAGAGCCTTCCGTCCGGGCTGAAGACCGTGATCGCCCGGTCGTATCCCATCTGATATTGTGGTTGCATTATCGTTCCTCCAAATCGGCTTCGGTGAAAAACAATGACTTCTGATGTTTAATACCCTTTTCGACCAAATCAACCTTTTGACGGGGGTAGCGGTATACCATGAAATACGTTTCCCCGACCTTTGCTTCCCCGGGCTCCGAGAGGAGTTGGATAGGTTTTATCCGGCGCCGCAATGCACGAATGGTCCCGGATGTGGCGACCGTGCGGAGTGCTACTCTCTCATCGGCGATCATGGTGACCGTTGTAAGGGCCGTAGCGATATCGCTCTCGGTTCCCCGCCGGCATCGGATCATAACGTATCCCCCATCACAGAAGACCACCGCCGGTTGTGCAAGACCGACAGTTACGTCCCCAAGAAGGGTTGTCGCCGCCTCGATGACCGAGAGGTAGACCTGCTTTGAGTCCGCTGCCACCCGAGACGGAACGATCCGTGCAAGGATATAACGCCACTTCGTCCGCATCGCCGGCGGTCTCGGTTTCATTCAACCACCCGCACGGGCGCTTTCGGTTCAATGATCCGGCCGACGGAGGAGAGGGCCTCGCTCACTTCCGACCCGGTCATTCCGAAAAGGGCACAGAGACCCCGGATCTCCCGGACCGACCGCTGCTCAAGGATCGAGTGTGCATCGGATGATATCGTCAGCGGAAAGCCATAGCGGCGCTGCAGCAGGAGAACGTCTGCATACCGCTGCAGCGCCATCTGGCGCTTTGCCCCGCGAAGCTGGATGATGGGAGCAATCGAGATATTCACCGCAACACCCCGCTCTGCTGCCGTCCGTGCGGCAACATGGTCGAAGGCGTTCTTCCGGGTAGTGTGGATGTTTCTGATGACGTTCACTTCCTTGACCGAGACTATGGCCCGGTTAAAGGCGATCTCCCCTGCGTTGACGAAGACCACGTCTGCCTGCCGGACAGCGGGCTCACGGACCTGCTTGAGAACCTCTTTTTGAGAGGCGGCATTGATCACGGCCCCCCGGAGAACCTCCAGTCCGTTGAATCGGTCTCTGACATTCCCGACGGCAACGATGCTATCGAACCCGAGCTCCGCCGCTTCGAGCGCCATGCGGCCGATGGTCGAGTCGCCGGCAGGATAGGGACATACACTGGCGTCTGTGATCTTCATTGTGCGCGGGCCGTATAGAAAAAAGGGTTATTTATTTCCCGCGGTTCGCGTGGGAACGGATGCTTGGACGGGTCTTCTCGGTTCCACGACCACGCTTCCGCATTCCGCGCCCCTTCATGCCGGCAGAGGTCTTGCCGCGCTCCGCCCGTCCGCGGTGAACGGGGTCGGCTATCCATGCGAGGTTGCGGTCGCTCTTGATTGACGGGTGGTGACCGTCGACCAGGATCACTTCAAACCACTTTGCCCGTCCGTCTTGCCCAACCCAGTAGGAGTTCAGGACTTCCATGTTCGGGAACTTGCGGGATGCACGCTCCTCGGCCATGCGCTGCAGGCTCTTTGCCGGGGTCATCCGGCGCATACCCATGCGTGCAGTCCTGCGACCGCGGACGTACCGCGACTTCCTCCGGCCGCCACGGCGGACCTTGACCCGCACGACGATGACACCCTGCTTGGCCTTGTAGCCGAGCGACCGGGCCCGGTCGATCCGGGTCGGGTGCTCCACGCGCACGACGCTCCCCTCGCGCCGCCATCTCTGGAGGCGCTCCCAGAGGAGGCCTTTCACTTCGGACCTATCAGGCTGCTTCCAAGCATCCCGAACGTAGGCATACATTGACTTTGCCATTCTTTTATCACCTCAGGTTCAGCGTTTCCGCCACATTCCTTTCCGGGACGTATCCCGTGGTCTTTAACAGGTTGACGGGAGCATAGATAAAGGATTCTCTTCGCCGGCACCCACCCGCAGGGAGATCTAGACCCCTTTGCGCTTCTCAACAACGCGGATGGCATCGATCCGGGTGACCGGGTACTGCCCGTTCTCGTCTTTCTCCGCGGATTTGACCATATCCCAGACGGTGAGAAGAGCGACCGAGACTCCGGTGAGGGCCTCCATCTCGACGCCCGTCCTCCCGTAGGACTTAACGCGGGCGGTCGCCTCGATGTAACCGTCGCCCTCCGTAAAGTCGATGGTGATCCCGGCGAGCGGTATGGGGTGGCACATGGGGATGATACGCGGGGTATCCTTCACCGCGAGGGTGGCCGCCACCCGTGCGGTCGCAAGCACGTTGCCCTTGACCACGGTTCCCTCCCGGATGGCCCGGAGTGTCTCGCTCCGCAGGTAAATCCTTCCGCTCGCGATCGCTTCCCGGGGAACCTCGGACTTTCCCGAGATATCCACCATCTGCGCGCGATCGTTCGCGATATGCGTGAATATCGGCTTTTCGCTCTGTTTGCCGGACTCGTTCATTGGTATCAGGAGATCTTCTGTTTTTTCGGGGATAAAAGAGGGTGTCTCATCAAAGGTCACTCTGGCGATCTCTCCCGGAAGAGTTCGTCCGGGATGTACTCGAGCATATCGGTCGCGATCAGTCCGTTCCCCCGCTCCTCTGCGGCCCGCATCCCGGCCCTGCCGCAGACGTAGGCTGCAATCGAAGCCGCCTCGAACGCGGGAAGTTGACAGAAGAGCGCCCCGGTAATGCCGGCAAGCAGGTCGCCCGTCCCACCGGCGGTCATCGCGGGGGCCCCTGTCCGGTTGAACCTGACCCGTACCCCGTCGGATATGATATCGACCGGGCCTTTGAGCAGGATGGTCCCCGTCGTCGCGGCGGCCTTCACGCATCGGCCACGCGCAATAAGATCCGACGGGAGGTCCGTACCCGTCATCCGGGCGAACTCGCCCCCATGCGGGGTGTAGATCGTCTCCTTTGCCGTCGGAAGGGGACGGACGAGCGCATCGGCATCGAAGACCGCTCGCTTCGCCGCCTCCGCGATGGCGAGGACGACATCGTGGCTCGCTTTGCCAAGCCCCATCCCGCAGACGACGACATCGGCCCGCTCGACGAGGGGGAGGATCGTCTCCAGGTGATCGGCTGTGATCACGCTCCCCTCCAGGCGCTCGTAGATCAGGTCCGGCATGGGGATATACGCAGGCGAGGCGATCCGGACGATATCCGCCCCGGCACGGAGCGCTCCCATTGCGGCGATGTAGGGCGCCCCCTGATAGGGGCCGCCTCCGACGACGAGGACCTCGCCGCCGGCACCCTTGTGGGCCCCGGGCGCGCGTGCCGGGAGGAAGGTGAGATCGCCGGGACCGGTGTAGACCTCGGCCTCGAGCGGGATGCCGATATCCACGACGTCCGCACCCTCAACTTTTGACCGATGGAACGAGAGGATCCTTGCCGCCCTGATCCCGGGGGTAGGGACGTCGACGGCAATGATGGGCGCGCCGCTCGCGTTCGCCCGGGCGACGAGGGTTGCAAACGGCTCCCGCACCGCGCCGGATATCCCGGTGCCGAGCATTGCATCGACGATGAGATCGGCCGAGTCAAAGAGCGGGGCGAGCCGATCGATATCGGCGGCGCACCTGATAGGATGGAGGGAGACGGAGCAGTGCCGGAGGAGGGAGAGTTGGGTGGTGGTCGAGGCGGTCATCGAACCGCAGTCGGGATAGACGACATCGACTGCATCGAGGTGCTGGAGGTAGCGGGCCGCAACCATCCCGTCGCCGCCGTTGTTCCCCCTCCCGCAGAGGACGAGGACACGGGAGGGTTTGTAGGAGAGGACTGCATCCGCAGTCGCCCGCCCGGCGCTCTCCATCATCAGAAGCGGCGGCAGCCCGAGCGCAACGGCATTCCCCTCGACTGCCTTCATCCTGCCGGCATCGATGATGCCGGTCTCCAGAAACTCGCGCATACTCTCCGGTGTCATGCATGGCCCTCTAAACGTTGTCTGATTGGTGCTATGGCGTTTCTCTCATAGATATCTTTTGAAAGCGCGATGATTCGAAGAATCGGAGTGCGAGCACCGATAGGTGCGAGGAGCGACGGTTTGAAGAACCGGAGCTGGAGCACTGTTAGGTGCGAGGAGCGACGGTTTGAAGAACCGGAGCTGGAGCACTGTTAGGTGCGAGGAGCGACGGTTTGAAGAACCG
>Ga0134094_1000326_pt1 | contig 60998 bp, 60 predicted proteins | sample 5_1taG_FD_94458 | JGI IMG/M metagenome (GOLD analysis project Ga0134094, IMG submission 94458) | Switchgrass degrading microbial communities from high solid loading bioreactors in New Hampshire, USA - 5_19_20_110_A1 metaG | ecosystem: Engineered > Bioreactor > Semi-continuous > Anaerobic >... | reverse complement strand
CTTGAAACCGGCATACGCGCGCTGCGAGATGCCGGTTATGAAGTTCAGCTATAATTTATGCTATGGTAGATGAAACAAACACGAACTATAAAGCAGGGTTTGTCGCGGTTGTTGGGCGCCCAAATGTGGGCAAATCCACGCTGATTAATGTGCTGCTCGGTCAAAAAATTGCCGCGGTTTCCTATAAACCGCAGACGACGCGGCGTCTCCAGTTGGGCATCCTCACATTAGATGATGCTCAAATTGTGTTTATGGATACACCTGGGATTCACAAGCCCGTCCATAAATTGGGCGAGTTTATGAATGAAGTGGCGATCGAAACGCTGGAAGACGCGGATATCATCCTCTGGCTGGTCGAAGCATCCAACCCTCCCAACGAAGAGGACGAAATTGTCGCCAGCCGGATCAACGCAATTAAAAACAAGCCTCACATCATCCTGGCGCTGAATAAGGTGGATCTGATATCAGGCGAAGCTCTGGATCAGAACCAGGCAGCCTACCAGGCGCTTGTGCCACAGGCAGTGCCGCTGCGCCTGTCGGCTATCAGCGGCTATGAAGTTGACCACCTGACGCGAGAACTGGTTGAACGCCTGCCGCAAGGTGAAGCCTTCTATGATGAAGATCAGATCACCGACCTTTATGAGCGCGAGATCGCTGCTGAATTGATCCGTGAGGCGGCGCTGCTGCACTTGCGTGATGAAGTTCCCCATTCGCTGGCGGTGCGGATCGATGAATATAAAGAACGAGGTGACACAGGCGCCTATGTTTCTGCCACACTGCTGGTCGAGCGCGATTCTCAGAAAGGGATCGTGATCGGCAAAGGCGGGGAAATGCTCAAAACAATCGGCACCACAGCGCGAAAAGAAATAGAGGCAATGAGCGGCCGGAAAATTTACCTGGAACTGCGCGTAAAAGTCAACAAAAACTGGCGGAACGATCCATTCACGCTGAAATTATTGGGGTATATCACCGAGAAAAACAAGGGTTAGAAGCACAAAAAAACATATTTTGGGGAGGGAATCATGTTTACCGGGCTATTCTGGCCTGCTGTTTTGGCTGCCGTTGTGGATTGGTTAGCCGTATGGCACGGCTGGGAGCGCGTGCGCTGGGTAACCAAGCCGGGGACGTTGATTTTATTAATCGCCTGGTTCAGCAGCGTGGGGGGCTGGGCCGGGCCGCTGGCATTGTTTGGGGTTGGCCTGGTTTTCTCGCTGCTTGGTGATGTATTTCTGATGCTGCCCGCGCAATTTTTCCTGGCAGGCGTTGGGGCATTCTTTGCCGCGCATGTTTTTTATATTGCGGGCTTCAGCTCGCAGCCGCTTTCTCTCCGTGCAGAGGCAGCCCTGCCTGTTTTGGCTGTTGCCGGCGTTTATGTCCTGGTAAACGGCCGCATTCAGGCCGGGATTCGAGAACAAAAACAAACACAGATGTCGCTGCCGGTGGCGCTTTACGCCGGGGTCATCAGCCTGATGCTGTTGATGGCGCTGTCGACGTTTGCGCGTCCGGCCTGGGGGCAGTTCCCTGCCCTGCTCGTCAGCCTGGGAGCCGGCCTGTTTTTTATCTCCGATTCAATCCTTGCATTTAATCGTTTCGCGAAGCCCGTCCGCTTCGGCGACATGATGGTGATGGTTACCTATCATTTGGGGCAGTTTTGCATCGCTGCCGGGGTTCTGGCGCAATTCACCGGGAAATAGGCTCACACCGCCAATTCTCACTTTAGAGGCCTGAACCCTTCTCCCATTGCCTCATATGCCATACCGATCACCATAAACGCTCGCGGATCGGCCTGCTTGACAATCTCTTTGATCTGGCTGATCTCTGCGCGGGTCAAAACACAGTACAAAACCGGGCGCGATTGGCCTGTATAACCGCCTGTGCCGGGAAGAATCGTGACACCGCGCTCTAATTTTTCCATCACTTCCCGGGTCACCTGGTCGGGGCATGACGTGACGATCATGGCGGTGCGGTAGATATTGTTTGAGCCTTCGAGGACCATTTCAGCCGCCAGGCCGCTGACATAGGTAACGACCAGCGCGTACAGGGCGTTTTCCCAACTGAAGACGAACCCGGCGGCGAGGATTACTGCCGTATCGGTCAACATGTATGCCTGCGAGATCGATATTCCAAACCGGAAGTTGAGAATACGCCCAAGGATATCCGTCCCGCCGCTGGTTCCCTTACCGCGGTAAACCAGTCCAAGACCGGCCCCCATCATAACGCCGCCAAACAGGCAGTTGAGCACAATATCATCAACCACGCCGTCAGGCAATATGAAGGCCAGCGAATCGGTAAAGAATGAAAAGCTGATGATTGCCAGCGCCGTTCTCAACGCAAAACGCGGGCCGCCCAGGTACTGCCAGCCCAGGATAAATAACGGCACGTTGCCAATAAACACCATCAGACCAATCGGCCAATCCGTATAAAAATTAATCAGCTGCGCCGTGCCGCTGACCCCGCCGCTGACCAGCTGTGCCGGGATCAGAAACAGCCGCATCGCTATGGCCTGGACTAATGCACCCGCTAATACATATAAATAATCTCGAACGGAATCGCGGGAAAAATCCAGATTGCCAGCCATTGCACGGAAAAACTGGCTAATCCCCTGTTCACGGGCGATCCGTTGTGTAAACTCCTTCATATCCATCTTAAAACCACTCCAGTAAATTATCAAAGCTTATACGAAACGTCATATTATACGAAAGGTCAGGCAAAGGGGCTAGAGCAATTTGTCCAAAGGCGAACTGCCATTTATCCTCAAGCAATAGTCCCTTCCGGGTCCGCCTGGGGCTCCCCAAAACCGCAGCATCCGGCAGTCTTTTAAGATTTGCAATTCCGGAATTTAATAGTATAATCCCAATCGCAAGCGGGCGTCGCCAAGTGGTAAGGCATCAGCCTTCCAAGCTGACATTCGCCGGTTCGAGTCCGGTCGCCCGCTCTCGTCCCCAACATGCAAAATGTGGGGACTTTTGCTTTAAGAACTGCTTTTTTCCCTTCCGAGACAAGAAGACAGCGTGCAAGTTATCAGGAACAGGCGCTGCTACAAAAAGTATTTCCAGATTGACCTGCATTTTATTGGAAACATCGCCACTGGCGCAGGCAGTTAGATGCCTGACATCGACATTCCGGCTTCAGAATTTGCCGGCCAATTCTGGGCTCAGGCAGCTTCATATTTCTGCAGCGCACCGCATGTTTTATTTGAGATTTATAACGAGCCTGCTGATATCAGGGTCAAAGAGTGGCGAATCAGCAGCGCTCACCTTAATAAGCCTGATCCGTTTATTAAGCGCACCTAAGCTCTCATCATTGGGAGGTGTTGAATATTCGCGAAATCTCTCTGGGTTTTGGATGACCCATTACCAGACGACGACCTGGCTTATGCCGCACATATCTATCCGGCTCATTCCCGGGTCCTTAGCGAATCAAAGCCTTGAAAGGTTAATCCGCTCCCAACTAGAGATCCTCTGCCAGCCGGTCTACCGGGCTCCAGATGCACCCTAGACGACTTCGAGCGGCTGGTGAGGCTCAGGCGGCAGTTCCAGAACAATCGGGTCGCCGGGCTTTACTTCGCCGCCGCTGATTACAATTCCCATCACACCGGCTTTGCGTATTAACTGTCCCTGCTCATCGCGGTCCAGCACTGCTGCCATCAGCCCCTGCTGGAGGTCATCTAACTGCTTGCAGGGGTTGCGCAGCCCGGTCACCTCGACCACTGCCGTGTCGCCGATATGCAGGCGCGCCCCCGCTGGCAGGCCCAACAAATCGATGCCGCGCGTGGTGATATTTTCCCCCATCTGGCCTGCCGAAACCTCAAAACCAGCCGCGCGCAGTTCCTCATGCAGTTCTGCATGGATCAGGTGCACCTGGCGCAGATTAGGCAGATCGGGGTCGCGGGCAGCGCGAGAACGGTGCTTCACAGTCTCGCCCATGTGCGCATCCCCTTCCACGCCCAGCCCGGCCAGCAGCTGGATGCGTTCTTGAACGGGCTTGCTAAATGTATGCGCCGCGCTGCGGCTCACAGCAACAACTGTTCCAGAAACCATCTGCGATCACTCCTTCGTTACAGTTGATGGAAATTATAAACGAACTCTGATGGTCCTTTAAAGACTGCCTCCGCTGAGGGCGGTGAGATAACTCAGCGGAGGCATTGCCAAAGGAGGAGACAGTTATGAAAGTGTTGGAGGTATCCAAATTAGAATCCCGTCTCGTTGACAATCTTACCGCAGATAAATTTACGTGCCATTGAATAAAGTCATCGCTTATTGATGATTTTGATCCTAAATAAAATATGTCGAAAACTGGCATAAATGTTGCAATTGTTCACTTGTGAGTTTATTTTAGGATACTGGTAGGAAGTTTCAAAAAAGCAAAGTTGCTTGACGGTTTATTATGGTTATGCTACTATCTTTTAAGGTTGTTTATCGGCCTTTATACCCTGGTGGAATGATCATAACATCTGAGAAGTCGTGTTCGGATGAATAAATGCTGCATCGCTGAAGGAGAAATCAAGAGATGAAATTAAACAAGAAGATCGTCTTGCTGATCGTCCTCGCCCTTTTCCTGGCACTGACATCCTGCACCCGGCAGGCCTCAACGGCGCCTGTCGCCTCACCCGAGGCGGAAGGCGAAGTACCCTTCCCCTTTGATACAGAAAGCCCAGAAGAGGGGTTCGCTGCGGCTTTCGCAACGCAGACCGCAATCGCGCAAGCGCCGGTAGACGCCCCCACAGCCACCCCCGAAACAGTCACCCCGACAGAAGGTGGAGAAGCCGCTGCTCCGACTGAGGAGACTGGCGGTGCGCCTGATGCTCAGGAAACCACTGAAGCACCGGCTACGGAAGCGGGCGGCGGCGTTACTGCCCCGGCTGTACCCACACCTGTGGTCGAGCGCCCCACGACTTATACGCTGCAGCGAGGCGAATGGCCGCTTTGCATCGCTCGCCGCTTTGATCTGGATGTTGCTTCCTTCTTCAGCGCGAATGGCATGAATATGAATTCAAAACCGGGCGCCGGAACCGTCCTGACCATCCCCGCCAGCGGCAATTGGGACACAGCCACGTATGGGGCCCGCTCATTAAAAGAACATCCCACAACTTATACGGTTGCGTCTGGTGATTCGATCTATACGATTGCTTGCAAGTTCGGCGATGTTGCCCCTGAATCGATTCTGGCTGTCAACAACTTAACAAGCGCAAGCGACTTGCAGGTTGGCGCAACGATCACCATCCCGTAACCCGGGTTTTCGGCTAAAATAGTATATATGTTTTAACGGCCATCACAGGGCCGTCCAAAAGTTCCTTTTTGGACGGCCCTTATCAATTTCAAACCGGCCGGGAGCGACAACCGGCCTTACACAACAGAGGAAGAAGGCATTTATGGAGCACAAACAGCTCAGCGAAGAATTAATCTACCACGGACGGGTCTTTGACCTGGTTCGCTCTCATGTGCAGCTGCCGGACGGGCGCGAGCATGCATACGACCTGGTTAAGCACAGGGGCGCGGTGGTGATCCTGCCGGTGGATAATGCGGGAAAAATCTGGTTCGTTCAGCAGTACCGGATCGGGGCAGAACACGTCCTGCTGGAACTGCCTGCCGGTGTGACAGAAGCTGAAGAAGCGCCCGAGATCTGCGCAAGGCGAGAGGTTCAGGAGGAGATCGGGATGGCTGCCGGCCGGTTGGAGAAACTGGGTGAGTTTTATATGGTCCCCGGCTACTCGACAGAGAAACTGACCGCTTATCTTGCGACAGACCTGCGCGACTCGTCCCTGCCAATGGATGAAGATGAGTTTATCGAACCCATTGGAATTCCCATCCAACGCGTATTTGAGATGGTCCGCGCAGGTGAGATCCAGGATGGCAAAACGCTCGCCACTCTTTTACTGGCGCAGGACCAGTTGATGCGCATTGCCGGGACAACCACCGAATAGAATGACTGGACGAAGCACTTTCCGCTATGTAAAATAAAGCACGAACGTATCTTCGGGGAGGCTAACTATGTTGTATTCGATCTTGCTGCCCATTCACTCAATCCTGCGCTGGTTGATTATACTGGCTGCCCTGCTTGTCATTATCCGGGCTGCTAACGGCCTGTCATTCAAACGACGCTGGATGAAAATGGACGACCGGGTGGCCATGTGGTTCACCATCTTCATGGACCTGCAGTTATTGATTGGTCTGCTGCTTTATTTCGTCGCCAGCCCAATCACAGCAATCGCCCTACAAAACATGAGCGGAGCGATGGGAAATCCGTCCATCCGGTTTTTCGCCGTCGAACATACAGCGCTGATGTTCATCGCCGTCGTCGTGGCGCACATTGGGCGCTCGATGGTGCGAAAGGCCAGTGACCCAGCCACAAAGCACCGCAGAGCGATCATCTGGACTGCGGCGTCGATCCTGATCGTCCTGGCTGCAATTCCCTGGCCCTTCCTGGAATTTGGGCGTCCTCTGATCCGGTTCTGGTAGCAAACGAGGGGCTGCTCAAAGAGTTTCTTAGGCAGCCCCTCGCTATTAGAAAATGAATCCCTGGAGTTCACCGCCGCATATAACGGCAGTGAACTCCAGGACGTTTAATACTCACCAAATAACAGATCTTTCAGCGCGGCAGTATGCGGGAGGATCACATCAGCGCCGGCTCGCCGTAGCTCCGTCTCCTGACCAAAACCACATAACACGCCTACCGTCTGCGCGCCGGCGGCTTTCCCCGCACGGATGTCGACAGTGGTATCCCCGACCATCAGGCAGCGGTCAGGCGGAACGCCCATCTGCTCAGCCGCCCATAGAATCGGGTCGGGAAACGGCTTGGTGTACCGGCAGGTCATCGCTGTAGCGACCGCCTGGAACATTCCGGTAAGCCCGAATTGAGCAAGAAAAGCCATTGCCCCGGCGCGGTCTCGCGCGCTCACCAGAGAGATGGGGAAATGCTGGCTCACATGACAGAGCATTTCATAAACACCCGGAACCATACAATAAGTCTTTGGTTTCCGGCCAATTGACTTGCGGCTGATAAAGTTGTACAGCCGTCCAACGTCATCATCCAGGTGCAGCCGGTCTAAAATGTAATAAACCAGATTCCCTGGGCTTTCTGCGCACATTACGGCCCAACGTGCAAAAGGCCGGACATCGCCGCGCGGAAACAACCTGCTCATCCACCGCAGGCGGCGTTCCAGGGCGTTTACCCATACGTCATCCGTGTCGCTCAATGTTCCGTCCAGGTCAAAACAGATAGCCTGAACGCGCGAGAGGTCCAGCGCCATGCACTCCTCTTCAATGATTAAGGTATCAGTCCTCGTTGATCGTGCGCCCGCCTTCGACCTCTTCGATCGCCTCATGCGGGGTAGCCCCACCAAAGCTGACGCGCAGCAGGCCGGGCAGATAGCGGTCCATCGTATGAACCGCCGGGTAAATCGCATTGCGAATCAGTTCATTGGTCAGAACCTGGCCTTCAAAATCCAGGCTGCTCTTGTAACGAACTTCGCCGTCCGAATAATCCAGCTCGAAGTTGCCGATGCGCAGGCCGTAATTTGCCCTGGTCAGGAACTCGGCGACTGCCGGGCGAACCATCTCCGGCACTTTCACCGGAGCCACTGCATAGAACAGGAACTCCTCTAAATCTACCCGGACAATTGCATAACAGCGCAAATCCCCGTTTTTTCCGGAATAGGACATACTGTATGCGTATTTTCCTTCAATCCGGCGAGGATACCATTCATCCTCGTCCAGGTAGGATGAGAGCAAATCAAACGCCTCTAATCCATTCTGGTTTTCGTCACGTGGGTCCTGGTCATCGTCTTGCCGTCTCATAACACTCTTCTCTTTCTTACATGAATAAATTTCTGTTAATTACTTAAGACAAAGTTTATCGCATACTGAGCATCAGTATAACCCGGACGAGCTTCCAGAGCTTCATTGAATAACTTGAGCGCTTCTTCTTTGTTTGCCTTGCGATACATTGCCCAGCCGCGCCACAGCTTCGCTTCTTCCGAATTCGGCGTTCGCTTCAGGGCATACTCTGTTAATTCCAATAGATCGTCAATACGCCCGGTGTGGAAGTACGCAAAAAACGGGCCGAATTGGTAGCGCAGCATTCGCTGCGGCAGTCCCGCGTTGCGAGCGTGATCATACGCAATCGCAGCCTGCGAATACTTTTCAAAATATATCAGATTTGTACCCAGATTAAACCACGCAAATGCATCTTCCGGGTCAGCTTCTGTTTCTGCCTGAGAAACTTCAACGGCGTGCTGGCGGTTTGCATCCATATCCCACTGGTCGCCCAGAATGGACTGCACAACCGGCCGGGATTCAGGCGGATACAGGAGGATATAAACCCTGTTGAATGCTTTCCAGTACTTGTCCAGCTCGTCATAAGGCACCCGGAGATTCGGGCCAACAAACACATCCTGCACAATGAAGCTCTGCGAGGGCTCGTCGTACCCGGTAAGAAGCAGATAATGACCGGCCCAGCGGTCGTCATTGAGCCAGTAGCTCTCCTCCATAATGAAACCGGTTTCGACTGTCACCGGGAAACCGGCAGCCAGCAGGCGTTTAAGCATCTCGATGTCGCCGCCGACCCGGTACTGGATCTCGTAATAGGGCGTTTCCGTATTCACATACGAGACCAGTTCTTCGACGTTAACATTGCGGTCCTCGCGCAGGGGTTTAATCAGGCTCGCGATGGTCCCTTGATCGCCCTGCCAGCCGTAGTAGCGCAGATGCATTGCCAGTGTAGCCGGCCCGCAGTTATTGACCTCCTGTTCTTCATACGCCGGCGGATCTAGCTCAACACGGTCAGGGAGTGGTGTGGGGGTAAAGGTTGGCGCCGGGGTAGGGGTCACCGTCGGTGACGCTTCAGGGCGCTCTGTGGCAGTCGCAGATGCAGTTGGGACAGGCGTATTGGTCCTCATCGCCGGGACCACTTCTGCCAGGCCAGGATCCGGCGTGCTCTCTACTGCCGCAACCTGCGTGATATCGACAGTGGGCAGCGGTTTCACAGGATCGACCAGCGCCCGCAAGTAGGTCATTGCGAAGTCAACTCGCCAGCCATAACGCTCATTGACTGCAGGAATCTGGAGAATAAGCACTGCCAATAGAACCAGGATGGCAATACCCGCTGTGATGCCCAGAGCAAATGCCAGGGCTTTTTCTTTGTTCGATGGCTTGCTGTGCATAGCGACTATTGTACCAGAAACCAAAATGATGACATCTGACCAAATAAGACTTAACAGGTCTGTAAGATAAACAATAAATAAAATTGGACATTTAGCGGCTTAAATGAAAAAGAAATCCTGTTATAATTTGCGGTTATGAAGTACCATATCTGGACCGAAGGCTGTCAAATGAACGTGGCCGACTCGCAGCGAGTCGCCTCAGCGCTCGAGCGCCTGGGTTATGAGGGAACGCCCCAGGCAGAAGAGGCCGACGTTATTGTTTTAAATACCTGTGTCGTGAGGCAAAGCGCCGAAGATAAGGCGTACGGACGGTTAAGCTCTCTGAGACCGTTGAAAGAGAAGCGACCTGACCTGGTAATCAACCTGATGGGCTGCCTGGTCGGGGTTCGCAACCATGATCGCCTGAAAGAGCGCTTCCCGTATGTCGACGTGTTCTCCCCTCCTTCCGATCCTTCTCCGCTGGTATCTTTCCTTACCCAGCACGAGGTCCAGGAAATGGAAGAAAGCGAGACCAACCAGCGCTTCGCCATCATGGACGGCGATCTGGTCCTCCCTGCCGCCGAGCGCAATCAGCTGGTTTCGGGTTTCATCCCGATTGTGTACGGCTGCTCGCACGCGTGCACCTTCTGCATCATTCCTTATAAGCGCGGCGTTGAACGCAGCCGCCCGCCGGAAGAAATTATGCGAGAAGCGCGCGCCATGGTTGCGCAGGGCGTAAAAGAAATCACCCTGCTTGGGCAGATTGTTGACCGGTACGGGCTGGATCAGCCTGATTATCCGACCCTTTCAGGGCTGCTCGTTCGCCTGAACGCAGTCGAAGGGCTGGAACGCATCCGCTTCCTGACCTCACATCCCAACTGGATGAACGACGAACTGCTCGACACCGTCGCTTCACTGCCCAAAGTGTGTCCGCATATCGAAGTGCCGGTGCAGGCCGGCAATGACGAAGTGCTGGCAAATATGCGCCGCGGTTATACCAACGAACAATACCGCAAACTTGTCGAGCGTATTCGCGAGCGCATTCCGGGCGTCTCGATCGCGACTGATATTATCGTCGGCTTCCCCGGCGAGACGGAAGCACAGTTCCAGGATACCTACGACCTGCTGGCAGACCTGAAGCTGGATGTCGCTCACCTGGCGCGTTACTCTTCTCGCCCGGGCACAGTTGCCACCCGGCGGATGGTCGACAATGTGACCGAAGAGGAGAAAATGCGCCGCTTCCGCCTGTTAGAAGAACTGCAAGAGCGGGTTGTCGGCGAGATCAACGCTCGCTACCTGGACCAGACGGTCGATGTTCTGTTTGAAGATAAGGTCAAACAGCGCTGGCGTGGCCGCACCCCCACGAACAAGCTGGTATTCGTCGAAACAGACGAAGATTTGCGGGGCAAGATCAAGCCGGTCAAGATCACATGGACCGGCCCCTGGTCAATGCTCGGGCAGATCGTCTCTTAAAAAGGCAGACCTGCGGGGCCGTCTGGATTCTTTTCTGGACGGCCCCGTCTTTATAAATACGGCAAACCGGCGCGTTCCGGTTTACAGCCCTGCCAAATCACCCCCTCAGTTCTTCGATCATCCATCACATTGAAAGCAGGTTTTCACTCCTGGCTAAGTCATGAATAAGAACATCGCTGCTCGCTTCGTCATAATCCTTTTTATTGGCGTCATCGTTCTTGTTGGGCTGTTCGCCTGGGTTTATTTTTCCTATCGCAATCAATCATCCGGGAGCGCCAATACACGCATACGAGATGTGCAGGTGCTCGACTGGATTCGCAACCCAGAAGCCAACTTAGATTGGGCCGTGGGTGCGGGTGAACGCTGCGGCAGCGCGCCCTTTCAAATGCCAACAGATGGGTTTATCGGCTATCTTTGGGACGACTCATTTCGACCGGGCCACCGGCACCAGGGCATTGATGTTTTTGGCGGCGAAGAAGTGGGCATTACACCCATTTACGCCGCTGCAGACGGATACCTGACTCGCGAGGCAAGCTGGAAATCGAGCCTGATCATCCGCCTGCCCGAAGATCCGCTCGAACCGGGCCGGCAAATTTGGACCTATTACACCCATATGGCAGATGCCAGTGGGAATTCGCTCATTTCTGAAGATTTCCCACCAGGCGTGCAGGAGGTCCCCGTCTCAGCCGGGACTCTGCTGGGGTACCAGGGCAATTACTCCGGCACGCCGGGTGTTCCGGTAGGCGTGCATTTGCACTTTTCAATCGTAAAGGACGACGGCACAGGGCGGTATCTAAACGAGCTGGAGATCGACAACACGCTCGACCCCTCCCCATACTTTGGGCTTAATTTGAACGCGCATCAAAGCCAGGGAGAAATTCCGCTCTGTCCTGGACAGGCAAGCGGGGATGGAGGTGAAAAATAATGGAGCAAACGCTGCAAGACCAGGTAGTTCTCATCATCGGCGCGGGACGCGGCCCCGGCCCTGCCCTGGCGCAGGCTTTTGCAGAGCAGGGGGCCATTATCGCAGCAAATGATCTTTCACCCGTGCTGCTCGACCCGCTGGCGCAGGCTGTGAAAGCCCGGCAGGGGCGCATCCAGACCTACCCAGGCGATGCGACTCGCGGAATGCCGCTGCGCTCTTTGATCGATGAAGTGCTGGGTGATTTCAACCGTATTGATATCCTGATCAATAACCCGCGCGTCCAGCCAGAGGCGGCGCTGATTGATATGGACGAATGGGACTGGCAGCGCACGATAGAGATGAATCTGAACGGGCCCTTTCTTGCAATGCGGCTGGTCGCCCGCCTGATGCAAGAGCAGGGAAAAGGCGTTATCCTGAACATTGTGGACAGCGCCGGCAGGAACCTGGAAGCTCCAGGGAAAGCTGCCTATGCAGCCAGCCAGGCCGGTTTACTGGCGCTCTCGCAGGCAGCGGCAAGAGAGTTTCTGACGTATAATATCCTCGTGCACACACTTTGCCCGGATGAAGACCTGCTGCACGCTACCAGTCTCACAGACAGCAGCCTGCCGGATACCGCAATCCGATCCTTTACTGATCTGGCAGTCTTTTTGTGCAGCCCGGCGGCTGCGCATCTGACCGGGCAGGTTTTTCAGACAAAGGGGGCCCACCGCCCCATCGACGCGTCAGAGAAAGCCGACAGGAGCTAAACATGGTCGCATTCCGTGATTTCATCAAAGCATTTCGCGCAGTAGGGCTCAACCAGGGCCAGCCCGTGATTGTTCATTCATCTCTCTCTTCGGTTGGTGAAATTCGCGGCGGTGCTGAGACGGTATTAGGCGCTCTGCTAACTGTGACCAGCGGTGTACTGGCGCCTACCTTTACCTACCAGACAATGATCACCCCAGAGGTTGGCCCTGAAGATAACGCCATTGTCTACGGTTCTGGCAAAGAACAGAATCGAATGGCGGTCTTTTTCCATCCAGACCTGCCTGCCGATCCGCTGATGGGCATTCTTCCGGAGACAATCCGAAAGCACCCGGATGCGAAACGCTCCATGCACCCCATCCTGTCTTTTGCGGGGATTCATGTCGATGAGGCAATTGACAGCCAGACGATCGAAGAGCCAATGGCTCCCATCCGTACGTTGATGGAACAGGACGGAATCGTCCTGCTGATTGGGGTTGATCACACCGTTAACACCAGCATCCACTATGCTGAGTTTCTGGCAGGCCGGAAGCAGTTTCTCCGCTGGGCGCTGACCCCGCGCGGCATACTGGCCTGCCCGCGCTTCAACGGGTGCTCAGCAGGCTTTGAACAGGCAGCGCCTTATCTATCAGCGATCACAAAAACAGCTTCTGTTGGCAATGCATCTCTGCGCGCCGTTCCGCTCAAGCCAATGATCGAGATTCTGACAGAACTGATTAAACAACAACCCGATGCACTGCTGTGCCATACAAATGATGAGCGCTGTGAAGCGGTCCGGCGGTCCCTGCAACCTCAGGCCGATGAAGATCAGGGATCGATAGTTAGCCATGGATGATAATACTCGAGCTTCACTTGAATTACTCTATAACGTCAGCCGGGAGCTGACCTCAGCTCTTGACCTACATACCGTCCTGACGCGCATCCTGTTCCTTTCGACCAGCAATGTCAAGGCCGAACGCGGCAGCGTAATTGTCATGGATGAACAACAGCGCCCGGTAGACGCAGCCATGGTGTATGAGGGCCGGCTTACGCCGCACACCGTTGACCAGATGCAATCAACCCTCGAGCACGGGTTAGCCGGTTGGGTGTTCCGCAACCGCAAGCCGGCGCTCGTTCCAAACACCAGCAAAGATGAACGGTGGCTGCGCCGCCCGGATGACGAAGAAGACCGTTCGGGACCGAAATCGGCCATCTGTGTTCCGATTATGGTGCGCGATGAGCTGGTCGGTGTGCTGACGCTCGTCCACGCCACGCCAGACTTTTTCAGCAATGATCACCTGGCCCTGCTGCAAGCCATCGCTGACCAGGCCGGGATTGCCGTCCACAACGCCCGTCTGTATGCATCCCTGCAGATTGCCCTTCGCCGCTACCACGAGTTGTTCGAAGACAGCATCGACCCTATCCTTGTCACCCACTTAGACGGGGAAATTCTGGAAGCCAACCGGCGAGCAGCCGAATTCAGCCGGCGCGCCAGCGAAGAGATGCAGGGACTGTCGGTGTGGGAGCTGATCAAAGGCCAGGCGCAGTGGCTAACCGATCACATGCAGGATATTCAGGCGGAAAAAACAATCAGCTGCGAAACCGAGTTTTATCCCCTGGACAGCAGCCCCATCCCTGTTGAAATTTATGTGCATAAGGTCAATTTTGGCAAGGGAGATATGCTGCAGTGGATTTTGCGCGACATAACAGAACGCAAGCAGCTCGATTCGCTGCGCGATGACCTGAGCGCAATGATTTATCACGACCTTCGTTCTCCGCTGGCAAATATCGTCTCGAGCCTGGATATGATAAAGGCGCTGATCCCTGACCAGGAAGATAAAGAGGTTATACAGCAAGTGCTCTCTATCGCTACCCGTTCCTCTGAGCGCCTGCAGCGCCTGATTAACTCGCTGCTCGATATCAATCGCCTCGAGGCAGGGCAGCCGATCACAAATCGCAAAGAAGTGGACGTCGCCTCGCTCATCAACGAAGCCGTGGATGCCGTACAGCCCATTACCGGCAACAAAAATCAGCGCGTTCAGGTTGAGCTGGGTAAGAATCTGCCCAGGATCTGGGCCGACGAGGACATGATCCGGCGCGTGCTGATTAATTTACTGGAGAATGGGTCTAAATTCTCCCCGTCTGATGGCTTTCTGGTCGTTGGCGCCAGCGCGGAGCAAGACATGGTCCAATTCTGGATCAAGGACAGCGGGCCGGGAATTCCGCCAGGGGCCAGTGAAATTATCTTTAACAAATTTTCTCGCCTGACGGGCGACCGGTCCGCCGGAGAACCGCTGCCAGCAGAGCGGGTTCCAAAGGGACTGGGACTGGGGCTGGCTTTCTGCAAATTGGCTGTTCAGGCTCATGGTGGTAAAATCCGCGTTGAAAGCGAACCGGGTGAAGGCAGCCGTTTCATCTTTACGGTTCCCGCAGCTAAAGAGCCAGCGCAGCCAAATGATGCGCCAGCCGCTGTCGAATGATCACCTCAACGGCAGCGGTATGCTGCTGTTATGGACGGATTGAATTGATTAAAAATAAAAATTTTTAAGGATCGGTATGCAAGAACTTGCACATCATGTTTATGTTGAAACCGGGTACGCCGGTGTGGTTTTAGGCGCGATTAACTGGTCGCACGGCCTGATATTGATCGATGCGCCTTTTCGAGCCGAAGATGCCCGATCATGGCGTTCGGCTCTCCTCAATCTAGGCGGCGGGGTAAACCGGCTGCTGGTAAACCTGGATGCGCATTTTGACCGCACGCTTGGCGTCCGCGCGATGGACTGCACCGTTGTAAGCCACGAACAAATGGCTGAAGTTTTCCGCAACCGGCCGGTCACCTTTAAAGCCCAGGGGACTGAAACGGGCGCGGAGTGGGAGCTGCACAATGGGCTGGGCAGCATCCGCTGGCTTCCGCCTGAAATCACCTTCACAGACCGGATGCTGATTCACTGGGATGAAAGCCCGCTTCTGCTCGAATATCGCCCAGGCCCGGCAATTGGGGCAATTTGGGCTGTTTTGCCCGAGCAAAAGGTTGCATTCATCGGCGATGCAATTGTTCCGGGCCAGCCGCCCTTCCTGGCTTCCGCCGACCTGCCGGCCTGGATCGACACACTGCGGGTTCTGCTTAACCCCGAATATCAGGATTATCTGCTGGTTAGCGGGCGCGCCGGCCCAATTGCCAACCAGCAAGTCCGCAGCCAGATTGCTTACCTCGAAGAGGTACATCAACTGCTGGAAAACCTGGCAGAGCAAAAAGCGCCGGCCTCAGAAACCGATCAGCTGGTTCCCAGGCTGCTTAAAGGGTTTGAGACCACAGCACAAAATGAAATGCTGTACCGCCAGCGGCTTCATCACGGGCTTTATCAGTATTACATTCGCCATTACCAGCCAACAGAGACTGAGATTACCGAGTAAATATCATTACCAAGGAGCATCATGTCCACCTCTCCCTTTGTTCCTCTTATTGAGTGTACCCGTGGTCCGCTGATCGAGTCGATCCATTATGGTGTTATCGCTGTAGTAGACGCAACCGGAAAGCTGATTGCCAGCTGTGGAGACCCAAATTTTATAGCCAATCTGCGCTCATCCGCCAAACCCTTCCAGACTCTACCTTTGATCGAAAATGGGGGCGTGCAGGCCTTTGATATGTCTGACCGCGAAGTTGCGATTACATGCGCCTCGCACTCAGGCACCGATGAGCATGTGTCCGTTCTTAAAGGTTTGCAGGCAAAAATTGGCGTAAAGGAATCAGACCTGCTGTGCGGGACGCATTACCCCATGCATCAGGCGACGGCCCAGGCAATGATGATGCGCGGGGAAGAACCGACTCCAAATCGCCATAACTGCTCAGGCAAGCATACGGGAATGCTGGCCCAGGCCGTCCTGACCCACCAGCCGTATGACGATTATTTGAACAATGACCACCCTGTGCAAAAAACCATCCTGCGCACCTTCGCGGAAATGGTCGATTTAGCGCCCGAAGACGTCCTGATTGGTATTGACGGCTGTTCCGCGCCGACCTTTGCTGCGCCGGTGCGCAATTCAGCCCTGGGTTTCGCCCGCCTGGCAGATCCAACCGGCCTGCCAGAAAAACGAGCCAATGCGCTGCGGCATATCGCCCACGCGATGGCCACGCACCCATTCATGGTCGCCGGCCCCGATCGATTTGATACCCGGCTGATGGAAGTGGGCTGCGGGAAAATCGTCACCAAGAGCGGAGCAGAGGGCTTTCAGGGCATCGCGCTGCTGCCCGGCGCGCTAGGCCCCGGTTCCCCGGCCCTTGGCATAGCATACAAGCTGATCGACGGCGATCAGGGCGGCCGCGCTCGCTCGGTTGTCGGGACGGCTATCCTGCGCCAGCTGGGGGCGCTCAACGACGAACAGGTTGAAGCGCTTAAGGATTTTGACGCCCGCCCAATCTATAACTGGCGGCGGCTCGAAGTGGGCGAAATGCGGCCCGCGTTCAGCATTGGCCGCCCATCGTTTTCATAACATAGAATGATCACCGACCTGACTCCTGAAACTCTTGAAGAAATGCGCGAGCGCGCTCAGGCTGTCTACCGGCGTCTGGAAGAAGCGCTGGGCCTGCCAGAGTTCGGCCCGCCTTCGCCGCCGCTGGACGAGCTGATCTCCACGATTCTTTCGCAGAACACAAACGACCGCAACCGCGACGGCGCTTTCAACAACCTGCGCCAGAAATTCGCCACCTGGGAGGCCGTCCGAGATGCGCCGGTAGAAGAAGTGATTGAGGCGATCCGGCCGGCAGGGCTGGCGAATCAGAAAGGGCCGCGCATTCAAACCGTCCTGCGTGAAATTACCGAAGAGCGCGGCGAGCTTGATCTTAATTTCCTGTACGATCTGTCGCCCGATGAAGCCTATAACTGGTTATACCGGTTTAAGGGCGTTGGTCCCAAAACCGCCTCGATCGTACTGCAGTTCTCACTTGGCAAGCCGGCCTTCCCGGTCGATACACACGTTTACCGGGTCAGTGGGAGGATCGGCCTGCGGCCTGAACGGATGACCGTCGAACAGGCGCATGTTCACCTGGCGCAGTTATTTGATCCGGAACAATACGGGCCGGGGCACATTAACCTGATCCGCCTGGGACGGCTAATCTGCCACGCGCGCAGCCCACAGTGTGCGATTTGCCCGGTCAAAGACTGTTGCGATTATTACAATAATCTCTAGGCCGCGCGAAGGTTACAGGCGCAAATTTAGGGTTTGTGGCGATCTCACGTTTGCTGTGAGAGGCAGCCACAAACCCTTTTTTGCATTCAAGCCTTCTTTGAATCCCATCAGGATTTCAATAAACGCTGGTGGCATCTCAAAGTAGTTGCTACCTGTCTTTTTGAACGCCCATTAGCCAGCAGTCCACATAGCGGCCTTCGTGGAACTCATGCCCCGGCAGCAGCTTGATCTTTCGAAATCCGCATTTCTCATAAGCGCGGATTGCGCGCGGATTATCGATATGCGGATCGAGGATCACCCAATCTGCGCCTTTTTCGTTGAACAGATGAGCCAGCAGCAGTTGAACGAATCTCGTTCCCAGCCCCTTGCCCCACAAATCTGCTTCGCCGATAAACAGGTCAAGCGCATAAACCCGGCCTTCCCCCTCAAAGCTGTACTCCCCGGTGTCGGCAGGGTAGAACTGCAGATAGCCGATCGGCTGCTCCTCAAACACAAGAATGCAGGCGGTTAGTTCTTCGTCATCAGTTTTTCCTTCGGGGCCGAACTCCGCTACGACCTGCTCGTAAGAATAGGGACGATCGCGGCCCTCGTAAAACTCCAGCACCCGTCCATCCGAGAGCCAGCGCGCCAGCAGGGCATAATCGGCAGGCGAGTCCTCCATCTGCCGGATCTTAATGGGCCCTTCTTGTGCGATCACCTGTCCTGTAGCCATTACCGCGATGCCAGCCCAACTGCAGCCCGGAAGGCCTGATAAGCAGCAGCCATATCAGGCGCTTCGAATTCAATCTTGCGCCCGTCGACTCTCCGGCTGCCCGGCAAGAGCGAGCCTTTGTCCGCCATTTCAGAAGCAAGATATTCGACGGCTATTTTTACAGGCGTACCTGTTTTCAGCGGGGCAGGCGCATTTCCAGCGAGGAAATTCTTCACAGCCTGCTGCGCGGCCTCGCAAAGGAGCTGCTGCGTCACCGCAGGCGTCAGGCATTCTGCCGAATAACGCCCGCTGGCCTTTTTGACGGTCACGTTAATGATTTCCGGGACCCACTCGCGGGCTTCTTTCCCTACCGCGTAATCGCCTGAGATCATCAAAACCGGCACGCCAAAGTGCCCGCAAACCGAGGCATTCAGCCCAAACTCGCCGACCAGCCGGTCATTGAGCCAGACATTCTGCACGCGCGCGCTGGACCAGGTGTGGTCGAGCGTAGCGCCGGTCGTGCCCATGCGCGCATGGTAGCCGACGAATATTGCTGCATCGATGCCCTGGTCGATGCCTTCTACCATTGAGAAGGGCGAAGAAGTACCTGAATTTAACCGGGCGCGGCGATCCAGTTCCTCAATCAAAATGTTGTCGCCATTCGAATGGCCGTCTGAGACAACAATTTCATCCGCGCCACCTTCTGATGCGCCGCGAATCACTGCGTTGACATCCTGCGTCATCAGGCGGCGAAAACGCTGATAATCGGCGTGCGCCGGGTCCACATGATTCCAGTTACAAACTCCGGTAATACCTTCCATGTCGGCGGCAATCAAAAGCTTCATGGTCGTCTGAATCTCCTTTTCTTATTCAATAACGCGTGTCGAAAGGCTGTAAAAGAGATAAACGCTCCGCGGGTTGCCAGGAGCCGTCCCAAATAAGTATATCACCCTGGATCTTTTCAAATGGACCAGGGCGCGATCGAACCAGGCTTTTTTATGCAATGGTAAAATGATTAAGCCTGCCTGTTCACCATCCTTCTGCGCTGCCATACATCTCACAGTGAACGGGCATGTTTAAACGGGAGGAATTCATGAAAGAGGTTGTCATCGTTGATGCTGTTCGTACCCCAATTGGCGCGCTGGGAGGCAGCCTTGCCGCAGTTCGCCCGGATGACCTGGCTGCGCTGGTGATCCGCGCTGTCGTCGATCGCAGCGGGATTGATCCGGCACTGATTGAAGAAGTCTATATGGGCTGCGCCAATCAGGCGGGTGAGGATAACCGTAATGTGGCGCGCATGGCCTCCCTTCTGGCAGGTCTGCCGGTAGAAGTTGCCGGGGTGACGGTCAACCGCCTGTGCGCTTCGGGACTGACCGCCGTGAACATGGCAGCTCGCGCCATCCGCGCAGGTGAAGGGGATATTTTCATCGCCGGCGGCGTAGAGAGCATGTCGCGCGCTCCCTATTCGATTCCCAAAGCCGATTCTGCCTATGCATTTGGGAACCTGACTGCCTGGGACACTGCCCTCGGCTGGCGCTACCCGAACCCGAAAATGGTCGAAATGTACGGTACCGAAAGCATGGGCGAGACGGCTGAGAATATCGCCGAAATGACCGGCATCACGCGCGAGGAACAGGACCGGTTTGCCCTGCGCAGCCATCGCTGCGCGATTCAGGCCATCGACTCGGGCAAATTCGCGCAGGAGATTGTTCCGGTGCCCGTTCCGCAGCGAAAAGGGGACCCTGTGCTGGTCACAACCGACGAACGGCCCCGCCGCGACACCTCTTTAGAAGCACTGGCAAGACTGAAACCCGCCTTCCGAAAAAACGGAACGGTCACTGCAGGCAACAGCTCAGGGATTAATGACGGCGCAGCAGCGCTGTTATTGATGAGCGCCGAGCGTGCTGCGCAGCTTGGGTTAACCCCCATGGCTCGAATTGTCGCCTCAGCAGCGGCCGGCGTAGCGCCGCGCATCATGGGCACCGGACCGGTCCCCGCAACCCGTAAGGTTCTCGATCGGGCCGGAATTTCGCTGGATCAGGTCGGCCTGGTTGAGATCAATGAAGCCTTTGCGGTGCAAACGCTGGCTGTCATGCACGAGTTGGGGCTGCCTGAAGAAAAGACCAATGTCAACGGCGGGGCAATTGCTCTCGGACATCCGCTGGGCTGCTCAGGCGCGCGCATTTTGACCACCTTGCTGCACGAGATGAAACGGTCAGCAGGCTCAACCGCAAGCCGTCCTTACTACGGCCTGGCGACGCTGTGCGTTGGAGTCGGGCAGGGTGAAGCTACGCTGGTTGAATGGCTGGGATGAACGTTCTGGTCACCGGCGCGACCGGGTTTGTCGGATCGAATCTCTGCCGCGGGCTGCTTGCTCGCGGGCACAAGGTGCGCGCCTTTCACCGCCCCTCCAGTTCAAAGCGGTTGTTAGAAGGCCTGGACGTTGAGCACGCGCTGGGCGATATAACCCAACCGGAAACTATCGAAAAGGCATTGGAAGGCATCGAAGCCGTTTTCCATACAGCAGCATGGATGGGCGGGCAGGGAGAGCCCGGACGGCAGTATGCTGTGACCGTTGAAGGCACACGCAATCTGCTGCAGGCGGCGAAGCGGGCTGGGGTCAGGCGAATCGTGCACACCAGTTCTGTCGCGGCGCTGGGGGTTCCGCAAACCATCGAGCCCGGCGGCGAACCGGCGCTGATCAATGAAAATCACACCTGGAACTTCCGGCCCGATTATTACCCTTACGGTTACGCAAAATATCTGGCGGAACAAGAGGTTCAGAAGGCCGTCGCCGGCGGGCTGGACGTGGTGATTGTCAATCCAAGCCTGATCTTCGGCCCGGGCGACGTTTATCGACAGGCCAGCTCCATCATCACCCTGGTCGCCGAGCGGCGGCTAAGCTTCGCGATCGAAGGCGGGAACAATGCCGTTCATATCGATGATGTTGTCGACGGGCATATCGCCGCGCTCGAATGCGGGCGGACCGGTGAGCGGTATATCCTTGCAGGAACGAACCTCACTCACCTGCAGCTTCTGGAGATCATCGCAGAAATCACCGGAGTCCCGGCGCCAAACCTGGTCCTGCCTGGCTGGCTGGTGCGCTCGTTGTCAAGACCGGCAAAGCTGCTGAACGCTTTTCTCAACCTGCCCGCCTCGCCTGACATTCTGCGCCTGGCAGGCTACTATTTCTTTTACGATCGAAGCAAATCAGCGGCTGAACTTGGATTGGGAGATCCCCGCCCGGTCAAAGAGGCCATCAGCGAGGCGTATCACTGGTTCAACGCCTGAGCCCGGCGGCTTCCGCCCGTCACCCGCCAATTTCGCTCATGGTGCGGTTCAGCGGGACCTCTCCCTCCATCAACCCGTGCCCCCAGGGTTTATACCAGATTCCATCCAGAATCAACTGGCGCAGGTCCTCAAGTGAGGCGCCCTGGCGCATAGGCGTGAGGAGATCGACTTCCTTCTCGCGCAGCAGGCACAGGCGCAGCTTGCCGTCGGCAGTCAGCCGCGCCCGCGTACAGGAAGCGCAGAAGGGCATCGAGACAGATGAGATAAACCCGATCTCACCGGCAGCCCCAGGGAGCTTGAATATGCGCGCTTCGCCGTCAAGCTTTCCCCCGTTGACCGGCACCAGCGTCCCCAAAGCCGTTTGAATTTTCTCCATCATTTCTGACGCGCGCACGACCTGAGCTTGCTGCAGTTCTGTCGCGCCGGCAAAGGGCATCATCTCAATAAAACGAATCTGCCAGGAGTGCTCCAGGGTAAGGTTCGCCAGGTCGACAACATCATCCTCGTTATAACCACGGACCACGACCGCATTGATCTTTACCGGTGTCAGTCCGGCGCGCTCAGCGGCTTCAATCCCTTCCCAGACCTGGTCAAATGTCCCCCAGCGGGTCAGACGCTTGAACTTGGCGGGATTCAATGTATCCAGGCTGATATTCACCCGATCGAGCCCGGCTTGCTTTAACGGCTCTGCCAGCTTGCCCAGCAGAATGCCGTTGGTGGTCATGGTCACATTTTTTATTCCTGGAGTTGCTGCGATCTCGCGCACCAGGTCAACCACATGCGCGCGGACGGTGGGCTCGCCGCCTGTCAGGCGCAGTTTATCAAACCCCAAATTGGCAAACAGCTTAACCAGAAGGAGAAGTTCATCATCCTGCATTAACTCGGCATTGGGCCGGAAGGTCATATCTTCTGGCATGCAATAAACGCAGCGCAGATTGCAGTGATCGGTCAAGCTAATGCGAAGGTAGTGAATATTTCTGCCAAACTGGTCAAGAGCCATGAGCTTCTCCGGGGGTGAAATGTGTGTATACGACAATATTGATAATATTATACATAATTATCTAATTAAATGGGCAAATTGAAATCAGGGGCGGAGGGATGAGTCCCATCCCCCGTTAAGTATATTCATTAAGACAATTCTGGAAATTGGCTCTTGACAATATTCGAGAAGCAGGATAATATAATTACAAACAGGTTTGTATTACAAACCAGTATGCGGAAGGAGTAACCTTATGCCACAAGACCAATTACATCAAATCGCCCGGCGGACAGAACGATACTGGTTTGAAGACGGGATCTGGGAGATTGGCTTTGGCCTGATCTTTGCCTTGCTTGCTCTCTTCTATTGGATTACCAGCTTATCAGACTGGACCGGCCCGCGATCGTTCATTCTATTGATCTTGCAAATGGGTGTTTTCATCGGCGCTTTGTTTATTATGGGCCGGGTGGTAAAAACTCTCAAAGAGCGTATAACTTACCCGCGCACCGGTTATGTCGCCTACCGCCGCCCGGAACCCCGCACTCGTCTGCGCAAAGCGCTGGTCGCCGGACTGGTCGCAGCGCTCATCGGTGCTTTTGTTTCTGTCATTTCATCCCTTCAGGTAATGGAAAACCGCCTGCCGCTCATCACCGGTGCAATCCTCGCTGTTGCGCTGGCAATTATCGGGTACCGTTTCAACCTGCTGCGCATGTACCTGCTGGCGCTCCTGTGCATTGTGTTGGGATACGGTCTTTCACTTGCCAACCTGGCTGAACCACTGATCACGCCTGTGTTTTTCGGCAGTTATGGCCTGCTGATCTTCCTCTCAGGACTGATCACGCTGCTAATTTATATCACCAGAACGCGCCCTGCAGGCGAAGAGGAATACCCCGATTACGAAGCCCCATCCGCAGAGGACCGGGATGCGTAGGACAGACAACAGGATTGCACAATGAGCGAAGAGCTACGCAAATTCACCGATGTCGACCGCGTCATACACGAGCCTGCCCGGCTGATGATTGTCACAATCCTATATGCCGTCGAGAAGGTCGATTTCCTTTACCTGCTCCACGAGACCGGCCTGACAAAAGGCAATCTCTCGGCACACCTTTCGAAACTGGAAAACGCTGAATACGTAGAAATTGAGAAGACTTTCCGAGGAAAAATTCCACAAACACTTATCTCGCTCACCCCAGCGGGGCGAACTGCATTCGAAACCTACCGGAAGCAGCTTGAAACGATTGTAACCCGATTATCAGAGGAAACGAAATGAATGGTTGCATTATTCGCACAACGAACCTGACCCGTGACTTTAAAACAGGCTCAGGCCAGACCATACGGGCAGTGGACCAGCTAAACCTGGAAATTCCCCAGGGAATTGTATTCGGTTTTTTAGGACCTAACGGATCCGGCAAAACGACGACGATCCGCCTGCTGTTAGGCCTGCTGGAGCCAAATGAGGGCAGCGCCGAAGTCTTCGGCCTGAACACCCGCACCCAGGCTGACGATATTCGCCAGCAGACCGGCGCGCTGCTTGAGCATACGGGGCTTTATGAACGGCTTTCAGCCGAAGATAACCTTGACTTCTATGGCAGAGTCTATCGTTTGCCGGCAGGTGAGCGCCAGGCGCGGATCCAGGAACTGCTGTCGCAAATGGGCCTGTGGGAACGCCGGAAAGAGGTCGTCGGGAACTGGAGCCGCGGCATGAAACAGAAGCTGGCTGTTGCTCGCGCGATGCTGCACCGCCCGAAACTGCTCTTCCTCGACGAGCCAACCGCGGGACTCGACCCTGTCGCGGCGGCTGCGCTGCGCGACGACCTGGCGCACCTGGTCAACGACCAGAAAGTGACCGTCTTCCTGACAACTCACAACCTGATGGACGCAGAAAAGCTGTGCGAACAGGTTGCGGTGATCCGCAGCGGCAGGCTGCTGGCAGCCGGTTCGCTGGATGAACTGCGTAAACGCAGATCCGGCGCTCAGGTCGAGATATTTGGACGCGGGTTCAGCCCGGCCCTTTTGGACCAGATCCGCGCGCTGCCTGCGGTAGCAAGCCTGCAAGAGCAAAACAGCCATCTCGTCCTGGAGATGCGTGAGAACGCCGAGCTTGCCCCAATCATGACTCAACTGGTGTTAGGCGGGGCGCAGATTGAAGAAGTTCGCAAGAATGCAGCCAGCCTGGAAGATATCTTCCTCGACCTGGTTGATGAAGAGAAGGCTTAATTGAGGGAGCAAAATGATTTACGACATCTATACAATTGCCCGTAAGGAACTGAAAGAAATCCTCGCCCAGCGCGGCTCACTGCGCAGCGGCGTCACCAACTTACTGATTGTCGTCGCCATTATAGGCGTTCTTTTTCCACTGCAGTATGGGGTAGAGTGGCTTACCAGCCCGCTCGGCCTGATCACCGTTGCTTGGCTGCCCCTGATGATGACGATGGGCCTGGTAGCCGACTCTTTTGCCGGCGAGCGCGAGCGGCACACACTCGAAACGCTGCTCGCAAGCCGCTTGAGCGATCAGGCAATCCTGTTTGGAAAAATCACCGCGGCTGTAACGTATGCGATGATCTTTGTGGCGGCGGGCATCCTGTTGGGCGCCCTGACGGTTAATCTACAGCACCCTGGCGCCGGGTTCTACCCGCTGGCGAATCTGGTCGGAGCAGTCGTCTTCAGCCTGCTCGGGTCCTTGCTGATTGCAGGAGCTGGAGTTCAGGTCTCGCTGCATGCCAGCAATGTCCGCCAGGCCTACCAGCGCATGAGCATCGGCTTCATCCTGATCTGGCTCCCAATTGTCCTTGGGCCGCAGGTCTTGCCCGAAGCCTGGATCCAGCAGATTGTCCTATGGTTGGAGAATATTAATGTCAGGCAAGCCGTAATCGCTGCCGGGGTCGTCCTGACGGTTATCGACGCAGCATTAATCGCCCTCAATATCAAACGCTTCCGCCGCACCCAGCTCATTCTTGACTGAGCTGCCGCTCACCTGAACTGTTGGGACTGCTCCGCATCAGCTGGAGCAGTCCCTTTTTATTATTTCACTTCGAACTCAACATGTTCTGACTTCCCCTCATTCCCGGCCAAATCATAAGCGATAACCTGAAGGGTATGTTTTCCGCGGGAAGCATTCCAGGTAAACACATAAGGTTCCTGAAGACTTTCACCCCTCACGCGGCCGTCAACCAGAAATGCGACGCGGGCAATTCCAATTGCGTCGCTTACATCCGCCCGGAAGGTAATGGAGCGGTTCTCTGAAAGCTCAATCTCCTGGCCTGCAATCGGATACGGTATGCGCGCAAGCGGCGGCGTGTTGTCGACGGTCACCTGTATCGTCGCCATTTCAACCTGTTGATCATCGCGGACGACGAGCAGGCGAACCGCATACAGGCCGTCCTGACCCTGTGTATCCCAAACACCTAACACATCATCATGCACCGGGCTGGTTCCATCCGGGCCAATCTGCAGCCACATCTGCGGATTTAATCCCTGGCCGACTTGAAGCTGGTAAAAGCGAAATCCCTCGCCGGCTGCCGTGCCTTCTACAGCTACTTCTCCGCGAACATAAGCATATAAATCCGGGCTGGTGATACGTGCATCCGGTGATGGCTCAGGCGGTTGAATCGCATCATATTCTTGCGGTGGAAGCGGCAAACCGGCCATCTGAGCCCAGCTGCGCGCTTGAGGTGGAACGACCAGGAACATCTGCTCTTCGATCAGCGTGACGGGGGTAAAAACCGTTGCCAGACGGCCTGTCTCCTGGTTGATTTGAAAGACCCGGTAGAGTGTATCCACAGATGAGGGTTCGCTGCCGCTCAAAAAGACTTCACTCACAACTTCCGGGCAGGCAGACGTCGGCAGAAGGCCGGAAGGATCGCAAACTTCTACACGAGAAATCCCTGCCGGCTCAGGCCACTCCACCACCGGCAGGTCGCGGTTTGCATACTGCATCAGCGCGTGCCACAAGCCTGCCACCGGCCGGATGCCCAGGCGCAGGTCGTGCTCACTGCCATCCGGCAGCCCCATCCAAAAGACGGCGACACGCTGCGGCGTGTAACCGGCCGTCCATACCTGCTGTCCATCCGCCACCTGCCCTGCCTTTGCTGCTGCAGGGCGGCTGATCTCTAACGGGTTCGAATGCCCCATACTGGGCCAGCGCGCGGTCGTATCGCCGATCACATGATGAACCAGATAAGCCAGCTGCGGGCTGACGACCGCCTGCGATTCAGGCTGGCGTGCATCGAGCCAGACCCTCCCGCTCTGATCCTCAACATAAAGCACTGTCGCGGGGTGCAGATCGCCACCCGGGGTAAATCGCTGGCCTGAGCGCATTCCCTGGTTGGCAAACACAGCGTAAGCCTGCGCAAGATCCAGCGGAGAGACTCGCCCGCCCTCATAGAGAAGGTCGGGGCTGTCCTCATTGGCGAGGCTGGAAAGCCCCAGCGCGCTGGCCAGCCGCCAGACGTTCTGCGCTCCAATCTGCGAGAGGATCTGCGCTTGCGCTGCCAGATAATCATTTGCAAGGGCAATGCGCAGGCGTACCGGGCCGTGAAACTGGCCATCAGGGTTCGTCCGGGCAGCCAGCTCTTCAGGCAGGCTGGAGGGGATATCCCAGGTGAGGTTAGCGGGGCTCATTCCCCGCGCAAAACCGGCCAGAGCGACAAAGGGGGTCAATGTAGAGCCGGGCTCTCGCGGAGAGAGCCATCCCGCCGCGCCGTCCAGCGTCTGATCGCCCAGCATCGCCAGAACCTGCCCGGTTGCCGGGTCAAGCACAACTGCACTGGCAGTGAGCGCTTCAGGCAAGGCGGGCTCGCCAGGGGGAAGCGCCGGCAGCAGCCTTACGGACTGGCAGGGATTCCCATCTGGTAGGAGCGGTTCGTCTACGCGGCTCGCCTGATGGACCAAGCGGTCCAACTGCGCGCGGGTCAGGCAGGCGAGTTCTAATTGAAGATGGTAGTCAAGCGAGGTGATGATCCGCAGCCCACCTCTTTCCAGCCGCTCGCGGTCAAACCGCTCAGACAGATTGTCGACGACCAGGCGCGAAAAAGCCTCAGCAGAAAGCGCTGAATCTTCCGCCGCAGGCGGCTGCGTCAGTTTTGGCTCCTCAGAAACGGCGCGGTCATATTCCTCTCTGGTGATGACACCCTGCTCTAGAAGACGGTCAAGCACTTCTCGCTGGCGTTCCGCGGCTGCCTGGGGCGCGTCCAGAGGGTTCAGGGCCGGCGCCTGGCTGGCGGCAACCAGCAGCGCCGACTCTGCCAGGCTCAATTCCTCCGCCGATTTCCCGAGATAAAGCCGGGCGGCGCTGTCTGCGCCGTAAGCCAGATGCCCATACCCGGCGCTGTTCAAATACCACTCCAGCACCTGGACATGCTGGTAAGTCGACATCAGCTGCGCGGCCAATATTCTCATCCGCAGCGTCCGGCGAAGCCCGGGCGGCTCTTCCCAAAGCAGCAGGTCGTCGACAATGCGCTCGGCAATGGTTTGCGGCTCTGGCGCGGTCAGGCTGCGCAGGCTAAACCCCGCCGACTGCCAGTAATAGGGATCCAGATAGCCGATTGTCGTCCGGATCAGTTCAGCGGAAAAATGATCCGGTTGGCCCGGGTCAAGGCGCAGCGCCCGGCGAGGGATGCCGGGATTCTCTAAAGTGAGCAAAATCTGGGTGCCGCTGCGGTCATAGATGACGGTTGGCTGCATGAGCTGCCCGTTCTCTGGGTCGAGCAGCTCTGGTATAAGGCTTAGCGAAGGCAAGCCATCTACCAGACTGGCATAGGCCAAGCTCACAACCAGAAAGCATGTGATGATGCCCAGTAAACCAAACGCGCCGCAGCCCACAGCAGCACGAGCGGCTCTGCGGCGAACAGACCTTGCAACAGCATTTTTCCGGTTATGCCGGCGGTGAATTAGAGAATAAAGTTGAATACGGCGCACAGCTAGATTATCCCATAAATCAGGCCGCCAGAGATGCGCGATTTACGGGGTTTTGGACGGAGTCGGTGTCTTTGACGCTGACTTCGGTGTTACGGTAGCAGTAGGCGTTTGCGTTGGCCAACGGGTGCTGGTGCTGGATGGTTTCGGGGTTGGGCTTTTAGGCCTTTCCGTTGGAGTCGCCGTCACCAGCGCCTTTATCCGGCTTTCTGCATGCTCAATCCACGCTTCAGAGACGTTCTCTTCCGGGATCTCCAGCAGTTTTTTCCAGTTATTGATCGCCGCCTGCACTTCACCCAGCGCTTCGAGCGAGAGCCCGCGCCAGTAAAGCAGCTCAGCCTTTTGTTTCTCTTCTTTCGCAAGCCCCTGCGTGCGCTCAAACTGCATATATGCGTCGCCCGGATAATCCATCGCGAGCAGCGCCATCCCGACGCCAAGGCTGGCGTCAAATGAGGTTTTGTCAAGCCTGACGCAGGTCTGATAATCTTCCAGGGCCTTTTCAGGCTTATCCTGTTCTAAATACAACCGGGCGCGCTGCAGATAAGCATCCAGAAGCCCGTTATCAATCTCCAGGGCCTGATCCAGCGCATTCAGCGACTTTTCTGGTTCACCTTCGTTCAGGTAGGCATTCGCAAGCAAAACCCAGGCAGTCGCATCCGCCTCCTCATAGGTTATGTATGTCTCCAGCGGCTCGATAGAGCCTTTGAAATTGCCATCTGCCTGGAGGGCTTCGCCGATGAGCCGGTAGGCAGAGAGCATTGTAATATCAAGCTGATTGGCTTTACGCGCATTTTCCAGCATTTTCGCCGTATCCCCCATCGATTGATAGATCTTTGCCCGGTAGAGGTATACGAGCGGAGAGCCAGGCGTCGTGCTTTCTGCCTGATCCAGCGTTTCAAGCGCAGCTTCAGCTTCCCCAATATGGGCCTGCAGTACAGCCAATTCAAGGTAAGCCTGGCCCAATGCGGGATCAAGCTCGATAGCTGTTTCCAGATCGGCAATGGCCTCTTGCACAGAGTCGGGGTTCTGGAGATCATATAACAGCGCCCGCCCGAAAATTGCGGGAGCAAAATTGGGCTGCAAAGTGAGCGCCTGGTTATAAGCATTTAGCGCCTTCTCATACTCGCCCTGCTGGCGATAGATCTCGCCCAAATGGTACAGAATGTCTTCCACAGGTTCATAGGTGGCGACCTGCTTCAAATGTCTTTCCGCGCTAGCCCAATCGCCGCGGTGATAAGCCATCATCCCAATACGGTAGTCTTCGTACCGCGGGTGCGGCGTGTTTACGTACAGCGGAGTCGGCGTGTAAGTTGCCTTCAACAACGCTGACAGCGGCAGCGGCGTTCCCTCAGGTGTGGGTGTATCTGTTGGCGTCTTCACTTGAACAATCACAGCCGTCTCGGTGGGGCCAGGAATGTACACGCCCCTGCGCCAGCGATTGTTCATACGGCTTACACCAAAAACGGCGACCACTACAATCAGAATGACCAGGCCCAACAGCGCGCTGCCAAACAGGATTTGCTGGGTTTTGGGGACCGGCTTTTTGTGCGTATCGTCTGGCGCCTGCCGCGCTTGCCAGTTGCGCTGCTGATAGCGCCTCGGGAGCGACATGCTGGGGTCAGGCGGAAGCACCCCCAACACAGTTAGCCCGCGCCGGGCAGATGCATTCTGCGGATCCAGTTTCAATGCTTCCTTCAGGCAGTAAATCCGCTCTTTGGGCGTATCGACAACGGCGCTCATCCACACCCAATGCTCGGCGTTTTGCGGCTCCATTTTTATCAGACGCGTGAGCAGATCACGCGCGCGAGCGCGGTTTCCCTCTTTAATCGCCGATAATGCCTCTTGCGTCAATGCTTCTTGTGGTGTGGGCATAAGAAAAGTCTAGCATAGCGAGGTAGAGACAGCAAGCGGCTCTGGCAATCTTTCAGGTATTTGCAAAGTAAAAGTAAGGTTATAATTACCCCAATGTTTCACAACAATATCCGAATTTATTGCCTGATTGCCGTATGCTTTGCGGTTCTATTGGCTGGCGGATGCGCAAGTATAAATGAACCATCTCCGCCGGTATCGCAGCCCACACGGCCGGCTCGCTCGGGCCAGTTGACGCCTTTTGCCTCGCCGACAGCAACCGCGTCTCCGTCGCCAACGAATCCGGCCTCACCAACGCCGCTGCCCTCGCCGACCCCTACCCTGCGCACTCACATCATCAAGAAAGGCGATGATTTGGGAGGGATCGCCTGGCAGTACCGTGTTTCGCTTGAAGACTTAATGACAGCGAACCCGACCGTGCAGCCATATCTGCTCCGGATCGGCGATGAGCTTGTGATTCCGCCGGCAACCACTCCAGAACCACCGCCGGCCGGGACGACACCCGAGCCGCCAACCCCAACGCCCATGCCTGTTGAGACTGGAAGACTGAACTGCGCCGAAGAAGAGGATGGAGGTGTGTGGTGTTTCCTGCCCGTGCATAATTCAGGACCGGCGCCGCTCGAATCGCTCAGCGCTTTAATTCGCCTGGCAGATGCTGAAGCAGTGACCATTTTGCCGCAGGAAGCTTTTCCGCCGCTGGATGTGCTGCCGCCAGGAGAAAGCATGCCCCTTTTGGCCTATTTCCCGCCGTCACAGAGCAGCCAACTTTCCCGCCCCTTCCAGGCAAGCGCAGAGATCTTGACTGCCTTACCCAGCCCGGATGATGGTCGCTATCTGCCTGCAGCTGTGGAAGATCAGAGAGTAATCATTGCGGCAGATGGGCTTTCAGCCGCGGTGGAAGCGAACATCGTCCTCACGTCGCCGGGTACGGCACAGCGAATCTGGGCCGCAGCAGTCGCTTATGACGCTGGTGGAAATATTACAGGCGTCCGCAAATGGGAAAGCCCGGCTGAAAAGACTCTGAAAAGCGGGCAAAAGCTGCCGGTTCAACTGCAAATCTACAGCGTATCAGCCCCTATTGAACGGGTAGAAATTCTCGTCCAGGCCAGGCCGTGATTATTTATTATTTCACATTCCAGATCATATAGCTATCTAACGCGCAGATCGGCTGCTCAGACGGCAGATTCAGACACACCTGGTACGACAGCCGGGACCCGTTGATCAGCCCTTCCTGCGGCGGGATTGTGACCACCGAAAATCCGCTGGCGTCGGTCGGAGGGATGGAGAAGGTCACCGAAGGGCGGTCTGGGAAGTTTAAAATTAAAGTCCCCTCGACCCGTTCCAGCGGCTGCCCGGTGTCCATCTGCTGCACGAGCATGCGGACGTACTGCTCTTCGTTGTCATTCAAATTCGGCTTATCGGCTGAAATTGTCAGCATAACCGTGCTGGGCGAGAAGATGTTCTGAATCTCCTCCTCAGGCGCAGGCGGGTTCCGCTCAAGGTATGCCCTGCCGAGCGGCTCCATTGTGACTTTCAATGGGTCTGGAGCAGCTGGATCATAAATCAGGCAGTAGTTTTCAAAACACTGGCGGTACAGATTTTGATCTTTGACCTTAACAACTTCTGTGATCGGTCTTCCGGACAAATCACGCCCGCCGTGAAGCGCAATAAATATATCAAAAGGCTTTGGAACGTTATGCCCCAGGCCGTCAGAAATCTCGTAAAAGACCAGTTCGCTGTGGCTTTTCTTTTCGACCGGTGGAGTCTCAACAACGCCCAATAACAAAGGCAGCGGGCGCAGCCGCACCTGGCTCAAATTATCCGGAGGCGCGTAGAAGATTGCATTCTCAAACACCTGCTGCAGGTTGCCGTCTGGAGCGATCTGCGGCTTAAGCATTATCGAACCGAACACAGCCGGTCCGCCCAGGCGAGCATAACTTGCCGCAAACGGCTGTTCGGTCAGGTTTGATTTTACGATCGACCAGTATTCATCCAGGCGGTAGGAGCAGGTGCCGGTGCAAAGATAAGCCCCATAAGGGATCAAAAACACTGGTCCGTCAGGGTCGCCCAGATTCTGATAGAAGCCTACATTTTCAAAGAACTGCTCTGCGCGTTTAAGGTCTTGGTTAATTCGCAGCCCGGTCAGGGGTTTCCCCACATAGCGCGCCCCATAAAGCCTGTCATAGAGCGGCACAAATTTTTCATAGATGACAAAACCGTCAACCATGCGCGCATTCGGAGGGGTAGCTACCCCCAGGGGCGCTTCTTCCTGAATCCCCAGCTCTTTGCCTAATGGATAAAGGCTGAACCGGTTAGCGATGGGCGCTGACTGATTGAAGCAAAGCAGTGCCCGTTCAGTGAACTGGCACTGTAAATTTTCACGTATTTCTACAGAACTGATCGCCGGGCCTAAAACTTGCATCCCTCCCAGTGCCTGGTAAAACTCTTTAAACAGGGAATCAACCGGAACCGCCTGACGACCGGCTGTGGGCGTGATATTCAATCCATCCGCACAGGCGGATAACTGAATAACAATAAGCAGAAGGATAATCAGTGCTGCAACGCGGCGCAATTTCCCATCTCCCAAAGGAATTCCTCCAGCCACGGTTTATGAATTGTTGTCATTCCACAACCAATAGAATGGCTTTCCGGCAATCGCAAAGGGTACCAGGAAAAGTCTAAACAACAGGCAAACTGGTCGGACTGGTTCTCTTAAATATCCCCGATTTTTACAGAATAAATACAAGTCGACCGGTTGTGTTACTTGGTTAATATTTAACCGATAATTTACGAGCTGCGCTTTCCAAAACCTGTAAGGATTGCTGTATGGCCTTGAAACAGTAACTGCTCATTACACAACAGGTAAATGACCAGATAAACCTGGTCAAGCCGAACAACTCAGGCTTATCTTTTAAGATTATACATCACTTGTAAAATTTTGCGCATAACTTTAATCCAGTTTATGAGACAGCGCAAAAATTTTATGAGACAGCCCAAACACTGGATGCTTTTTTAGGGAAGATTGTATTCAGGAGAAGGCGAGCCTCTTGATTCCGTACCTGACAGTCCGGGTAGATGTGATAAATCTCCCCAGGCGAGCGGTAGCCAAAAACTACCTGTAGAAAAGTCTGGTTGGGAAAAGCAGCCGCGCCCTCATCTGTCCGGATCACCGGCTTCCAGTCTTCCACCGTCTCTAACGCGCCTTCTTTAAATACAAGGCGCACCCCGCCGCGATAAAAACTCACTTTCAATTCACCCGTATACCCGGCAAATGGCGACGATTGGAGGCGCGCCTCGAGGACAGGCGCGATATGCCGCAAGAACGCCGTAAGATTGGGTACGCGAACATAAAAAGCATAAGCGAAACCTTTGACCGGGAGGCGGTTCTCAGCCACCTGGTAAACGGGATGATCGTCAATCAACCCAAATCCAAAACCGCTCAGTTTCATCTGGCGCACTTTTGCGTTTTCTGTCCCCACGTTCCACAGGTATCGAATCACAGACGGGGTGACTGCCAGATAGGAAACGCCCTCGTCTAGCTCATATCTTGTGGCAACCTGATTTGGCCCCCAGCTAAACCAGGGATGAGCAATGTACCCCACCGGTTTGCCCTCGCGGGTTTCAATAATGCGAATATCAACACGGTTGACATTTTCGCGGCTCTTCTCAAAACATTCATTACGCCAGATCTTCTCATCACGCACGGCGCTGACCATCGACCGCCGGCACTCGCGTTCGTAAATCCGCATCAAAAACGGAAGATCCGCCTCTGTTGGTGGGCGAAAGAGATACGGCTCCTCCTCACCCTCACCCAGCGCCGGGACATGCGGCTCGCCGCCAAATCGACCTCCGCCCAGCGTCAGGGCCATCTCATAACCAAACTGGCGATAGTAATAGGGAATGCCTGTGATTACCTGGACCAGATCGCCGCGCTGGCGGCTCCATTCATGAATGATGTCGAACTGCTTGCGGACCAGCCCGCGGTTGCGGTACTTATCATCAGTCCCCACCAGCTCAGGGCGGCCCACCTTGAAGGGAATCCCTTCATAGCTCCAGGTCTGGGGGATGATATTCATTGAAGAAACGATTTCGCCGGTAGCCGTATTTTCGACGATGAGACAATCTTCCGGGCAGAAAGTCGGATGCTGACCGCGCATCAAGTCGCGCGTCCATTCAGCGACAGCCACCTCGTCAAACGGATCTTCTCCATGAATACGGGCGTTAAACGCTGCAACCCGTTCTGCATCGGCTGCTGCTGCGCGGCGGATGATCAGGCCATCGCCAAGATCCTGTAATATGAGTGCAGATTTTTCTCCCACAAAACGCTCTCCTGAGATGAAGGGTTGAAAGACAAAAAGCCCGAGAATGAATTCTCGGGCGACATTGATGAGGACGCCCCCTCCCCAGGGCAACCCCTCTTTTTTGCGAGCTATTATCGATGGCCGATTCGCAGGCAGTCGATAACTGCTGAAGGGCTACTTGCTTTCAGACGGTGAAGAGGTTGACGTTGACGCTTTTGAATCACCAGAGCCCGATGCTTCTTTTTTACTTTCAGCAGACTTATCCTCGCTGTGAGCACTGCTCGAGCGGCTGCTGCCAGATGGGGAGCGATGGTCTGTCGAATAGAAACCAGAACCTTTGAAGACAATCCCAACCGGTGTATAGACCTTGCGCAGGGATTTCTTTCCGCATTCCGGGCACCACGCCAGCGGAGCGTCGGAGAATTTCTGGTTTCTTTCGAACTGAACACCACAACTTTCACACCTGTAGGTATAAATCGGCATACTAAACCTCGATCTTACTTTTTTGATACTTAAAAACCATTGCTGGTTTATTGAAAGTGCGGCGCTGCCGCACTTTCATAAGTTTTTTATCTAATCAATCCAAAAAGGCATTATACGACGATTAAGAGCCTGATGGCAAGACCTTTTCCAAATTATTACAAAATTCTTATAGTCAGGGAAAAATAAGGGGCAGATAGAAAATCACCTGCCCCTTATTTTCAACCGTTCAAAGTTGGATCAGCGTAAAGCGCGTTCTCCTGTACGCCCCATTGCCTCGGCAACGACCAGAAAATCGTTTGCAGAAATCATTCCGCACAACTCTCCCTGCTCATCAGCAACAGGGAGATGGTGGATTTTATGGTCCCTCATGATCTTCGCGCACTCCTCAACCGTCATATCCGCTTTAACCGTGATTAGCGGTGAAGTCATGATCTCGCGCACTTTCAGGGTAGCGGGATCTCGATTCTGCGCGACGATCTTGTCACAGATGTCGGTGGTGGTGAGGATGCCGTAATCAGGGGAGTCGCTGGTCTTTTTGACGATGACGTTGTTGATATAGCGTCGCCTCATTGTAGCCAGCGCATCGGTTACGGGAGTGTCTGGGTCGACGTAGACCACCAGATCCATCATCCAGTCGCGTACAGTGAATTGCATCGCTTGCTCTCCTTTCACATCTCGTATGAACTGGGTTGTGCGATTTCAAAAAAACACTGCGTAAGAGAAGTATATAGAAAAACTAAACAAAAAGCAAGGCGAGCAAAATGCGGGCGAGACTGGCTGCATATTACGAAATCCTTAGCCTGCAAACAGGGCTAAACATGTTTGGTACTGCGGGGTAACACAGTATAGACTCGCTCAATAAACCCGGAAAACTCCTCCATATAATTGCGTAGAAATTCTTCAGTCGATTTGTCTGTAACCTCGCCGTCTCCGGTGACCAGTTCTGGCGTGAACTCAATGTAAGCCTCGATCGCATTCATCTGAGGAGAATTGCAGAAACTCAGTATACTGCGTAGATGCTGCTGGGCAACAGCCGTGCCGATCTTGCCAGTAGAGGCGCCGATCACCGCTGACGGTTTGCGCGTAAAAGAGTTCTGTCCATACGGGCGGCTGGCCCAGTCAATAGCATTCTTTAGCGCGCCAGGAATCGAGCGATTATACTCCGGGGTGATAAAAAGCACCGCGTCCACCTCGGCAATACGCTGCTTAAATTCCCGGGCAACGGGTGGATAGTCAGGGTCATAATCATAACTGTACAACGGCAAATCCTTAAATGGAATTTCCGTTAAAGTCAGCTCTGGTGGAGCAAGCAGTACTAGAGCTTTCGACAACAGGCGATTAATGGAAGCTGCAGCGAGACTACCTACAAAATATCCAACCTTATAATGTGGCATAATAGATCCTCTTACACGATCTACCAGACCGCCGATGCGCAGCGCCAACAGAAAGAGAGCGATCCTGATTTGACTGTTGACCCCATTATGCCACATTGTTTATACAAATAGTCTAAAGTATGGCAACCCGCCCAGGGGCCGTTCCGCCGATGAAGCGACCCAATTCATGCAGCGCCAGCCATACGGCGATATCGTACTGATGCGATTTGAGCCATTTTCAATTTACTCAATTATCTTCCAGAAGGAGTCTTTGCGGGTGATTTTGCCATTCGCAAACCCTAACAGGTCGACGCCTCGAACTTCAATGGGCTGACCCGAAACAGATATGCCAGTAAGCGTCCATTCAGAGACTCCGAAATTGTCACAGACCCAATGGCGATCGTCTCCGTAATGCACATCCGGAATTCCCTCAAATCGTTTTGCAAGGCCTGCTCGAACCTCTTGTTTCCCAACGTATTTATCGCCGCGTGGCCGGGCGCCTCTGGGCATATAGAAGACGCAATCTTCTGCAAAATACGCCATAATAGCATCCAGATCATGCCGGTTGAACGCCTCCAGGAATCCTTTCAGTAACTCATAGGACACATTCTCAGACATTAGCAACCTCCTTCGGCCGATAACGGATGGAGAAATCTTGAATTAGCCCCCTTCATATTATACGGGCGCTTGATCAAATTCTATTCCGGACCCCATTCTTGTTGCCGTAAACGAAAAGTACTCTTGGGAATTGGTGAGTGCTTTTTAAATTATTTCCAGCCCGCTGCACCCGGGGTCACTTGTGACTGCTCAGAAAATGCAGCCGCAGGATTCTCAGGTCGTCATAAGTCACTGATCCCTCTAACTGCTCAAAACCGGTTTCAAGTACTTGCTTCCTAACTGCTCAAAAGCTTGCAGGGCCGCCTCCTGCTGTTCGCCTGGCAAATCGAGCAGGGAAAGGAACTCGTCGCTCTGGCGTATAGGGTTCCCTTCCTGGGCAAAGGTTGCCAGGTGATCCAGGATCGTACCCTGCTGCACGCCGTACTCCTGCATCAGGGCTGAGATGGATTTGCCTGCATTGTAGGCTTCTCCGACGATCACATAGCGAGGTTTGCTCACTGCCTGGCGGACTCGCCGGACTTCCCCACGATCTTCAGGCTGCCACCTCAAACTTTCCCAAAAGTGAAATGCACCTTTGAGAAGATCATCGGGCGTGAAACAAAATCGCCCTCCTTATCTGGAAGGCGATTTTCTCTACTTTTGATTCAGATTGTGAGCTCCGCCAGTTAAACACAGCAGCGATGCCGGCGCATTCGCCAGATGCTCAACCGGGCAGCAGGTCGAGCAGGGGCTGGAAGAACTGGCTCAGGCGGGACAGCCAATCAGGCGCCAGGACGTACAGGCACAGGGCAGAGAAGGCGCACAGCATGACCGCGATCAGAATCAGGGTCAGACGGCTGATTTTCCGGACCCGTCCAAGGCGCTTCTGCCGGCGCCTGGAGTCGGTAACGTTCTGAGCTGTCTTGAGCAGGTCATCACGCAGGCGGCGGGTGAGTTCCTTGCGCACCTGCTCTTTCTGCTCCTGGCTGAGGTCTGGGCTGTACAGCAGGGCTTCCAACTGATCGTTATTGTATTCAGAGAAAGGCAGGGAAGCAGGTTTCGTATCCATCATCACACTCTCTATTCACGGCCTGGGGTTAAGTATCCCGGGGTGTCTTCGCTGCCTAAGTAGAACAGGCGGCGCACCCGGTCGGGGGTAAGCGAAGCCAGCTGCAATTTTTCCAGGCCCCTCATGGCATCTTCCAGAGCCAGGATGTTACGCTTGAGAATACCCACTGCTGCCGCGGCTTCAAATACCCGGATCTGCATCCCGGCCAGATCACGCAAGACCTTCAGGTCGTGCAGGCGCTTCGCAATCGGGCCGACGCGCGACTGCATTTCTTTCACTTCATCGGTGTAGCTCTCCCACTCCTGACGGATGACATTTACCGAGTCTTCCAGGGCATCAATACTGGCCAGCGTGGTGTCGCGAAATTCAGGGGTAGACGAAGCCCGTGCCCGCTTGCGCAGTTCGTTCTGATGCTTCCGCAGTTCAGAGAGCTTCTTCAGTTCTGAGTGTTGAATTTGAAGGATCTCCTCAACGCCCTCCAACTGGAAGTGCTCGACGTATTGGATCACGTAATTGGTCAGCTCATAAACGAGAATGGCATTCGCCAGGACCAGGTTGCGCTCGGTAGTCCGGTCGCCAGAGCGCTCGCTGGCAGCAATCCGGCGCAGGATCATATCGTTCATATGCGTGAGCACATCGACAGTGGTTTTAAGGGAACCGTAAGAGGTCTGCAGCCGTTTTTCCGCACCAATCAATGCTGTGACCCGGGTACGCTCATTGACCGATAACTGCATATCAGCGACTTCACCTTCAACGGTGCGGTATTTACGCGCTTCAATATTGGCCGCGACCTGTTCAATAATCACCCGCATCCTATCGTGCAGGCTGGACATCCGGTCACGGACGTTTTGGGGAATGTCTTTGATAGCTGTGACATTGGTCGTAAGCAGATCCATATCGTCGACTGAGTAGCGCTCGCGGACGGCGAGGATCTGGTTCAGGTGGTCTTCAGCGACGCGCTCGATCGCTTGAATGCCGGCATCGCGCTGGATTTCTTCAAAAAGCTGGTCATTTTTCCGGTTGTTCTGCTTGGGCTCCTGATTACCTGCAGAATTTTCCATAATTTTGTCCTTTCTCATATAGTCAATCTACTTAACATACGTTAGATGACCAGAAAAGTTGCACCAGGAGCCTTGCAGAACAGAGTCCCCTTCCTGTCTTCCTTATTAAATAGCAAGGGGCTGGCCAAAGAGAACGTTCGGCCAGCCCCTTGCCGCGATCAGTCTTTAACTCACTGCTTTCTTTACCAACTCGGCGATCTTTGCCTCTTCGGCAGGAGTCAGTTCCTTCAATGCGAAAGCGGTAGGCCACATTGCGCCGTCGTCGAGGTTCGCTGAATCATTGAAGCCCAACGTCGCATATCTGGCATCAAATTTCGCTGCAGCCTGGAAGAAGCAGACGACCTTGCCGTCCCGAGTGTATGCCGGCATCCCATACCATGTGCGCGGCATGAGTTCCGGCGCATTGGCTTTGACAATCGCGTGGATGCGCTCGGCCATGCTGCGGTCCGGCTCCGGAAGCTCAGCGATCTTCTCAAGCACGGCTTTCTCCCCGGCCTCTCGATCCTTGCCTGCACGCGCTTGCGCCTTCAACTCTTTGGCGCGCTCCCGCATCGCGGCTTTTTCCTGGTCCGTGAATCCCTGGGACGTCTCATCGATTGCTGCAGCGTCCCTGGCCAATTTTTGCGTATCAGTCTTTGGGCTCATATAAACCTCCTAATACGAACCGTTGATAAACACCCTGCCTTTGCTTGAGCGAACCCTGGAAATATGATCGATTGTTTTGCTACCCTTATTTTCAAGGCAAAGCTCTTGCGTTTGCGGCTATTTTGTTATATTATAAAGATACTTTATAACAAAGATATTGTCAAGAGGTTTTATGGCAAATTCAACAAATACAGATGATTTGAAGATGCGGGCATTGAATGCGGTCAGGGATTACGGCGTGCAGTTGACGCTGTTCCGCAACGCGATGGATGAGTGGGCGGGCCTTAACGCAACTGATATGGAATGCCTCCGGCTCTTATTCCTCGAAGGCGTCTCCACGCCATCCAAACTTGCCAGGCATACCGGTCTCACGTCAGGCGCAACAACCGCCATGCTGGATCGACTTGAAAAGGCCGGCTTAATTGAACGGCGGCCCAATCCCGATGACCGCCGCGGGACTCTCATCGTTCCTGCGAAAACAGGCGCTGAAAAAGTCGCATCATGGTTTGAATCGGCGAGAAATGCCCAGGCGGAGTTGATCGCAAGTTACTCAGATGAAGAACTGCAAATCATCGCTGATGTCTTTGAAAAGTTTGCGAAGCTATGGGAGCAGGAGCGCAAAAAAATAGAGAAAGTTCCGTAAGAGACAATCTACGCGGAGCCTGTTTATCAGCGAGGCGGTAAGTTAAAATGAACTTGCTGGGTGTATCCGATCAGGCCGCCGCGGCCTACAGCCTGCTGCGTATGGATCAGGAGGAATGATGAGCGAACATACTGGCAAATGCTATGATGCCATTTCGGAGAAATATGCCAGGAGGCTAGAGGATGACGATAAAGCGCCCTACAATGCCTATTACGAACGTCCCGCAATGCTCTCACTGCTGCCTGGGCTTGCCGGCCTGCGCGTGCTGGACGCGGGCTGCGGCACCGGAAAGCTGGCGCAGATCATGCTGGAGCGCGGCGCGCAGGTAACTGCTTTTGACCTGAACGATGATTTTGTCCAGCGCACTAGAGAGCGGTTAGGCAGCCGGGCAGTCGTTTATCGTGGCGATCTCTCGCAGCCGCTGACCAATGCCCGGAACGGTGAATTTGATGTTGTCACGGCTTCGCTTGTGATGCACTACCTGAAAGATTGGGCTCCGGCCCTGCGCGAAATCCGCCGCGTGCTGAAACCCGGCGGGCTGCTGGTATTTTCCACCCACCATCCGGTCTTCACCTGGCAGGTGTTCAAGCTAGAAAATTATCATACTGAAGCGCTGATCGAGGAAGAGTGGAGAGGTGTGGGCAAGGTGTCGTACTATCACCACTCGCTGGACAGCATTAGCAGCGCGCTGAACGAAGCGGGCTTCGTGATCGAGCGCCTGCTCGAACCCCAGCCGGCCGAAGACTTCAAGCGCGTAGACCCGGAAGGGTATCACAAGGTCAAGACGCGCCCCTGGTTCCTGCTGGTGCGGGCCAGAGCCGCGTAGGGAGCAGCTTACTGATCAGGGCAGCGCAGTTCCCATGCCGCGCGAATATTGGACCTGGTCTACATCAGGTGGATCAAGGTAATTCAATCAGGCTCGTTTATTTTGCTCGTGGCGAAGTGTTTAATAAATAGCTCCTCCGAAAGCTTTTCACCGGCCTCTGTAAGAGCAACGGATTTGGCTTTTCCCTTCGGATTGCCGATGTACCCTTTCGCGTACAAGCGATCCAGTACGTCCCAGTCCATGCCCTTCCAGGCCCGGGTTTCATATCCGTATTTAAAGCTGGTGAGATATAAAAGCGCCAGAACCATTTCATCGACTTTGTCTTTATCGTATTCCATTCAGGCTCCTATCATCGTCGCGGGTAAGGACTCTTCGCCTAGAAGAAAGTTTTATTAACTCGTCTCGTGGTTCTTCTTTAGCAAATCGAGTGTTACCTTTTCAGGGCTTTCATATTCAAGTGGCCCAACAGGACACTCTCTCAGATTCCATGCAATCTCTATCTCGCTGGCATACAACGATCTCTCGATATGTGTTTCAATTTGAATCTTATAATCGTTCATTGTGCCGAGCACGCTTCTGCTGCTGGTTTTTGTATAACGAACATCTTCCATCTGGTGGATCTCGGCATCAATCCACTCGGGCTTTGCATTCATGCGTTCAAGAAGTTCGGAAAGGTGCCGTTTAAGGTGATCGGCTAACAATCGTGTTTCCCTGGCAGGGGTGATCACCGCGAGTCGGGATCGTTCGCTTACGAACAAGAGAATTTGCCGGCGGTTAATGAACAGGATATTTGCATACCAGTTTCCAAGAGCAGTGGTAGGCTCAGGTGCCGGTACTTCAACGGGAAAGCCGGTACGCTTCAACAACTTCGATGTACAGCAGATAGAGAACATTTTAACTTTTCCAGCCCCTTAGACAAGATTGCCCAGATCATCCAGCACATCTTTTGGCTAAGAAATACAATGCTGGCGCCTGTTTATATATAAATGCCCGATCATACGCCCCCCAATACTGCACCTTCCAGAATAGTATAGAACAAGGGCTGCACCCCCCTGGTTGTTAAAGGATTCAGGATGGCTCATAAGATCATGTAAAATAGACAGAAATACTCTATTATTATGATCGCTTCACAGGGAAGATTGGAGACCGGCTGTGACTGGCAAGCGAACAATTGAAGAGGAGTGGTATCTACTGCTCACGCAAGGTGAGAATATCCCGCATCGTTTGCGCAGCCTTATGCGTTTGCTGCCGTCAAGTCCTCGCTGTAAGCTGTGTAACTCTCCATTCAGGGGTTGGGGCGGATTTCTTATGCATTTGATAGGCAAGGACCAATCCCGGTTCAATCCTCGTTACTGCGAGCCATGCGCGATATTTGACCATCCGGGCGGCGCTGAGGTGGTCTTGACAATGCTCTTTGCCGATGTACGCGGCTCAACTGAACTGGCAGCAGGCATGGATGCGCTTGCTTTTAGCAAGTTGATTAACAGGTTATATATAGTCGCCTCAGATGTGCTGGTAAAGGCCGATGCAATGGTAGACCGTTTAATAGGGGACGAAGTCGTCGGTTTATTTTTTCCAGGCATCTCCGGTCCAGAGCATCCGAAACGAGCGATCCAGGCTGCCCAAAGCCTCCTTCACCTTACGGGTCACCAAAATCCAAAAGGACCCTGGATCCCGGTGGGCGTGGGTATCCATACCGGCCTGGCCTTTGTCGGCATTGTCGGCGGCACAGAAGGGCACCCAAGAGATTTCACAGCTCTGGGTGATAATGTCAATGTTACCGCCCGCCTGGCCTCTTTGGCCGGCGCGGGAGAGATTTTCATCAGCGATGCGGCGTATAACTCTGCCGGGCTTGATTTGGGGAATCTGGACCATCATCAGGTGGAAATAAAGGGCAAGAATGAAACGATAGGGGTCAGGGTCTTGCGCGCTTAAGGCCCATACCCCTTTTGTTTTTAAGGCTTTTCATCTGCTTTCTACTGAAGCCCAATAGTAATAGGAACAATCGAAACAAAAGTCAAACGCTGCTCCTTTAGATTTGATTGCCATTGGAGCGACAATCATTGCTGCGATAGGCTAAATAATGAGGCAGGGGCGTGGCTTTGCGTTTTGAGATCAGTGCATAATATTAACTGTACTTTTTGAATAAATCAGTTAAATCTATACATATATCCACCAAATAATTCTCAATAAAGTAGCACCCGCGCAAGTCCCTCGGGCTCCCGCCGCCCTTACACACTAAATCTCTTTGTACTCATGCTGACAACCCTATTGCAAAATCGAACGACTCTTATATCCAGTTTCTCAACCTTAAGAACCCAGGAAGGCTTCTCCTCACCCGGTGAATTGCACCTGCTTCACGGATACTTGCGATCAGTTATCTCCCTCCTGGCTCGTGCGTCAGCTTTACCCTGAAAATTCCGGTCACATTCCCCTTCGAATTGGGCGCTGTCTCCTCGAACACTGCCTCCACCGCCACCGGATCGCCGTTATGCAGCTTCACAGGGAAGGTGTACAATTCACCGCCGGCAGGGTGGGTCCCGAGATACTTCTCATAGGTTGCCATCCAGCAGTTATACGCCACCGGGAGCGTCGCCGACATTTCTCCGTTGATGTTAACTACCTCCGAGTCCGGCGTCATTCGATCAATAAGCATGTTCGCCGTTCCCTTGCAGGGATCGAAGTCGCTGAATAATACTTCGAACTGGAAGTTCGGCGCCTCCACGGTAACGGACGGCTCGCTGGTGTGTTTGTACGATACCAGCTCGCCCATACCCAAACCATGCAGCGTGTTAAGGCTGCCCGTGCTCGCATAATCAATTCACACCGGAGTTTCTCCCTTGAACTCGTATTTCTGGTCACCGGCAATGGTTAGCTCGTAGGTCACCTCCAACTCGAAGTTCATTGCAGCTTCAATCCTGGCAATCAGATCTTCCACAGGAATCGTACCCACACCAATCAATGCTGCTCGCCGTGACATTTCAAGGATTGGATCAACGTTGCGGTACTCGTGCTCTTCGCGCAGTTCCTTCAGCAGTTTATCGATGACACGCTCACACATCCTGCCCAACGCCTCCACCACCTCGATCGACCCAGGGTGCTTCGGTGCAGTCAAGGCCATCTGGCGCGCCACCGTATACCCCACTTGCGTTATTGCAATCACATTTTCAGGCTGATTGCCGTACTCCTTAATCAGCAAATTCACCTTTTTGATCAACCGTTCGAGCAGGCGCACTTCTACGGTAAAATCTGGCTCGCGGCCCATACGCTCCAGGGCGACTTGCGAGGCGATCAACTGATCCAGCAGGTTTGATTCAGGTTTGCGGAAATTTTCCTCGAACTTCTTCAAAGCTTTCTGGCGATCACTGACCTCGTCTTCGTCTTCCGGACAGGTCAGAGGGATAGCGGGCGGGCGCGGCACATCAATGTTCTTGTTTTTCAACAGCTCGCGCGCTTTCTGCGCCAACTCCTTGTAATGCTGGGTCTCCTGATCGCGCAGTTCACCAACCTTTGGGTCTTCTGAATGGATTACGGTGTACGAGCTAAAATGCTGGATCACAGCGCCCGAACCGGACCCTCCCGTTTCTTGCAAGGCAAAGTTCACGTTCGTTCCATCGTGGCTTCCGCTTAAAAACAACGCTTTGCCCTCCAGACCGCCGCCCGTCACCGTTAGCATGCCAGGCTCCAGCAGCTGCAGCCCATCCGGTTCCAGCAGCACCCCACCTGATTGGCTGCCCGGGATGCTGATCGACTGCACCTCGCTCAACGCTGTCATGGTGATGTTCGCGGTTGTGTCCAAAGCGCCTGGGGGCAGGGTCAGCGTCCAGGTCAGCCCGGCTGCGTCGGTCAGCGACAGCACCAACCCCGCCCCGCCAGGCACGAACTCGCCGCTGCTTTGATGAGCGCTGTCGATGGTGAAAGTGATGCTGCCCAGCGAGGGCAGTTCTCCGAGCAAATCTTCCACCGGACCATCAACAAAGCGCACTTCCTCCCCGCCATCTGCAACGTCATCTAAAGGCGCCGTAGGTGCGGCATCTTGCACATCGCTGCTCACCGGCTTCTGGCTGGCTTCAGGCACGGCTGGGCCAGGCTCAGTTGGCGGCACGCAGCCGACCAGCAGGCTTAACGCCAGAATCAGAATGAACAGTTTTCGAAAGAATGAATAGTGAGCAGCGTTCATCAATGATCTCCTGAGAAGAGGGGGTGGTTTAGGGTTGTGGGCTGGACTGTTGCGTGCTGATTTTCAACAGTTTTGAGAATGAAATTATTATATATGGGTACAAATATGAACGATAGAAGGCCAGTAGTAGCAATATGTGACTGAAAGTGCAAAATTCCGCAAGGACGCCTTTCTTCGGCTTAAATTAGCAAAAAGCCAGTCATGGGTAATTGCATGACTGGCTTTAATATATAAACTATCACTGTAGAGATTTAATTGGATATAGAAGGTAAAATATTTACATGAGTACAGGCATTGTAATGAAATATCCGAGCGACGAAAGAACTTAGTCAATATGGATCAATTTCACGGATTGAGCAAACGTGAACGAGAAGTCGCAAAACTTGTCCTGGAGGGTAAAAGCAATAAGCAAATTGCTTTGGCGCTTCATATTACGGAAAATACCGTTGAATTCCATTTGAAGAATATCTATTCCAAGGTTCAAGTAAGCTCCAGAACGGAACTGATTATAAAACTAAGGGATTCCGTAGTTGCCGGTGAGGGAGAGAATGCCGAGAATAGAGACGGATCAATTTCATCGAAATGGTCTAAATCTTTGAGGGAAGCCATCTCTAGAATTGGCAAGGAGCTCAACTTGGAAAATTTATCGACTTCAAATTCCCAAAATGGGACAATGACGTTTTACGAATCGATTCTCGTATGTTTCAGAAAGTACGCGGAATTTAATGGACGCGCGTCGCGGCCTGAGTTCTGGTGGTTTGCGTTGTTCATTACACTGGTCGCAGCGGCATTCGCTTACGTGAACGAGAGTCTCGTTCACATATTCCTGATTGCTACCCTGCTGCCGCTTTTGGCTGTGGGAACGCGGCGGCTTCGCGACAGCGGCATGAGCGGGTGGTGGATGTTGTTCCTTCTGGCTCCGGTTGGGGGGCTCGTTTTGTTAGGGTTTTTGTGGGCACGGCCAACCCTGCCCCCTCAGCAAGACGATACACTTCCAGCGTAAGGTACCTCCTTTTTGAATTTAATAAGAAAAGCGCCTTTCATCCCTGATGGCGCTTTTTTGATTGCAGAACATTATTTATCGTGGACCCGGCAAACGCGAGTCTAAATTTATAACCGTATATTCGACTTGATCTACGAAGAATGGGCGAAAGTCTTTGTTCAGTTTATTTCAGGCTCAATCAATTTTTCCCATAATCCAAAAGTTCTCATTGTTCAATTAAGTTGCTTCATAACTTAACAAAACTGACAATGCATTTTTATTTGTTAGCTTTTTTAAGTGAGTGAACAATGTCTGCAGCTCTTCGTGAAAAGCGGGCTATGCCTGCCTGAAAGTAGAGATGGGGGGAGTTGTTACCGCACCTCGTGCAACAAAAGCTCCCAATAACTGCTGTTAGCGACAATAGATAAACAAAAGGATATCTTCTGTAAGGTGACAGCGTTGCAACGACACATCATCATCCTTACATCACTTATTTTCATTCTTGCTAATGTTTCGTCATCAACGGCCGATACTTCATCCGTACCACGTGGAATAATTGGTGACGGGTGGGCTGACGTGGTGCTTGGCAAGCCTGATTTCAACAGCTTAGCGCCAAATGAAGTAACTGGTTCGCGTATTTTTAACGGCGGTGGTGTCATCGTCGATCGGTCTGTTCGACCTAACCGGCTGTATGTATATGATGGCGGAAATAGTCGTGTGCTTGGCCTGAGCCACCTGGGAACCTGCTCTTCGGGAAGTAATGCCGGACAGAAATGCACAACCGACTCAGACTGTCCGCAGTCAAGCTGCAACATTGAAGAAGGACGAGGCGCAGATTTGGTGATCGGACAGCCTGATTTCTCAAGTTCTGGTTGTAACGGTGATAGCAATTTTCAAAATTATCCTACGCGCGCGCCTGCCAGTGCATCTACCCTATGCGGTATGATCGAGACCCAAGTAAGCCCCCTGGAAGGCGGCTCTATGGCCAATATGATCGAAATATATGATCTCCCCTTATCAAACGGAGATTGGCCATCAGACAAGATCAGCAATCCATTGTCCAACCTGGATGACGGCGTGACAACGATGCAGTTAACCCGAAAAGTTAAAGCAACACTGCCGGGCGCAATCATGGGATCTGCCCTTAATGCGAACAAAACGGAGTGGGGATGGAATTTACATACCGGGGACATTGCTATCACAAAAGATGCAAAATATTTGTGGATCAGCGACTCGGAAAACAGCCGCGTCCTGCGCGTGCGTGATCCGCTCACACAACCCATTGTTGATATTGTACTGGGACAAAATGATATAACCGGTAATCAATGTAACCGGGGCATGTATTTTCCAACCGCCAGTACGTTATGTTACCCTGGACATATTTCACTTGATTCATTCGGGAATCTTTACGTAGCCGATCATTCCCTGGAAGTGCGCGGTAATTTTCGCCTGCTGCGATTTGATTCCAGCCTTTTCCCAGATCAGCCTGAACAAATGATATTTGACCTTCCGGCAAGTCACGTGTATGAACCAACCACATTCTTTTCCCCGGATTCTTGCATTAGCGAATATTGTGGACCCTGGGAAGCAGCTTTCGACTTATACGGAAGAATGTATCTTGGATATAACAGCTACACAGGCTCTCCATTTCCACACTTCTACGAAGATCCAGAGAATGATCTGCTTCCGACGGGACGATTGAATGACTATTTCTCGATGGCTTTCACCACCTTTGTCGACCAGGAAAATAACCTCTATATCGGTGATCTCAATCGAGGACGCGTACTGATGGAACGCTGTACCTGCATTACCGCGATAAGCATGACCTGCTCTTGAGCAGCAGTGACGATGTCTACAATGAGCTGCTCGCGCAATTTACACCTATTTCGGATCAGAATCTGAGCTTAGATATCGCCGAACGTCACCTGGCGATTGTTTTTCAGCACGTGGCAGCCAATGCCGACTTTTACCGTGTAATGCTTGGCGAACATGGCGTGCCTGTGTTTATCACCCGGTTACGCCACCTCATATCACAGGTCTGCCTGGAACGCCTCGAAGCGCTGCTAAAGCTGGTCCCGCCGGCAAAGCCTTTCCCTTCAGCGTTCGCCGCCGGCTTTTCCGGCGGTGCAGTGATCGGTGTGCTCGAATGGTGGTTGGAAAATGATATGCCCATGACACCTGAGGATCTCGCGCATCATACAATCCAATTAATGGTGAATGGTATCTACCCGACGCTGGGCTTAGAAAACCCATCTGTTTGATTCTAAGATTCTGTGATTTTATAAACAAAAGCGCCTTCCAAATGAAGGCGCTTGATCGTATTGAATTTTTCTCAGTCGAGGCGGCAAAGCGATTAGGGTCAAGTTCAAGCGTAGGCCAGCCTTATCAACTGCTCACTGCTGTGAAACCGCACTACTTTAACGTCAACGACTACCGCTAAAGACATCGATTAAAGTTTGTTTAATCCCCTGAATATCAGGTTCCAAACAAACCTGAACATTTGGCTCTCCTTCTATCAGCACAAGGGTCTGTCCGTATGTATCCCCGTAGTCTGTGATAACCTCGAGATTCATAGGCACCAGATCACAGAGTTCAGGGTGGACCATAATTACGGCTGTCATCACATCCCATAATCCCATTTGTGCAGTCTCAGAACCGCCCAGGAGCATGTCATACATGTCTGCGGCAAGCTGAGCCGGCGGCAAACCGGCCCGCCACTGGCGAGTATCTTCCATTGTGGCGCTAACCTGGTTCGTTGCATCTAGCGGTACTAAAACAACCGGCACGCCAGACGAGAATACTTCGGCAGCGGCTAAAGGATCAACGTAAATGTTCCATTCGGCTGAAACATTCGAAGGATTGGCTGAAAAGTCTGTCAGGTTCCCTAGGACGGTAACCGCCCCACCCATTATGTAAACCGCTGAGATATGCTCGCGAATATTGGGATCTAACCGCAGGGCAAGGGCCAGATCGGTGCTCGGCCCGCTGACAAAGACTGCCACCGGCTCGGGCGCCTGGTTAAGAAGAGAGACCATTAACTCAGCAGCATCTTGGGTTGGATAGGTCTTCGTTTTATTTGGCACGGGTAAGCTCCAGAAATTATCCGATGCCTGGCGCAGCCACTCCGGAAAGTCTTCACCCGGTTGCAAAGCGCTATCCGATCCGTGCCCGAGGGGAATCCCAGTGATCCCAAATTCCTCTAGCACCCGCCCCATGTGCTGAATGTATACCTTCGGGCGTGCTTCCCCATGTGAAATTGTCACAGCTTTAATATCAGCATCCGGTTCACTCAACAGGTAAAGAAGGGCAGTTGTGCCATCTGGGCTGCCATCATCACTGAAGATGACCGGTAGTTTCGTTATAGAAGAACTATCTGGACCCGCTTTTGCTAGTATGCCTTCATTAACACCATAATCTCCGCGACTAATGTACTTCAGTGTGCCATCTGGTTGTAACTGAAGGTAGTCTATTCCTTCCCCGCATGTGGGTGATTTATCTTTCATCTCAAATTCATACACGTTTTTCTCCTCACCGGCCAGAGCATAGATCCCTGAGCATGGCACAATTGGGATACTAAACGCTCCGCAGTCTCCTCCCATCATGCAGCTTTCCTCGATTGTAATCATCACTTCGAATTGCATGTCGCCATTCACGGCTGTTCCAGACCAATTGCCGGCTAATGGGAAGGGCGAGGGAATGGATGTGGTGGGTGAAGCCGCTGCCGTCGGTAAAGCAGTTGGCGTGGATGAAGCGGCTGCCGCAGCAATGACGGCTGTTTGAACCACCGCAGGTGTTTCGGTTGGTACGGTAGTAATAACCGGCTGCGTGGGTGTGGGGGAACAGCTTGCCAGCAGATGGAATAGGACGACAATTATCAGGAAAGCGGGCAGACGGGATAGATTATCGTTTTTCATGGGCCTTTCATCCTGGTTAACAGTGTGACGTGCTTTTGGGATAAAGCGAGATGTCGATGATGTCTGCACCAGGTTGAACGAAAAGGCCTGCCGAGACAGCATCTTATTTTCGAGATATCTTATTTCGGGATAACGAATCAACCCGGTATACGATTAATAATGTGGCTTCCTTCTCATTTAATTGTAAATTAATTCCCATTCATGCCTATCAAAAAGCGTTCTCCAAAAACGGGGGATGCTGCAAGCCTGCATAACTTCTCAGTTTCAAATGCTGAATCTAGGCTTGTTATGTTAATTCTTTTGTAAGAAAGAATCAAAAAATCGTTCTCCTGAGGAAAACGCCTTGGGAGAACGATTTTATGTCTTCTTAATGAAAGAACCGCTTACCGCGAACCGGCAAGCCGCGGCCGGAACTTATACCCGTATATCGGACTTGGTCCACGCTGGTTGGGTAAGGTTTTTTTGAAAGAAGTCGTTACTTTTGCCAACACCTCACTCAGAGAACATCTCTGCCAGCACTGCCAGAACCTCACATTGTATCTCTTCAGAGATGGTTCCAAGCCTTTTTACCAGGCGACTCTTGTCCACTGTGCGAATCTGATCTAAAACAATCTGCCCCGACTTGCCTTCAAACTGGCAATTCACTCGAGTTGGGTAACTTCTTCCCTTGGTTGTCATTGGAGCTACAATCACCGTTGCGATATGACGATTCATCTCATCAGGAGAGATAATGAGGCAGAGACGTGTTTTCTGGATCTCGCTTCCAACGGTAGGATCCAGGTTGATGAGATAAACTTCAAATCGCTTAACTACCATGTCCACTCTTCCTCATCCCACTGCGTAGGAGGAACTTCATCCAACAACTGGTCATCGCCCTGTTTTGCCATCTCAGCAAATTGATCTTCCCAGTCCTGCCGAGGCCGGCGAAGAGCCTGGATGATCAACTTATTCCCTTCAACGGTCATTTCTACCTCATCGGTTAATCCAGCCTGTTCTAAAACCGTACGTGGGATACGGATCCCTCGCGAGTTACCGATTTTTACCACTTTTGAACGAATCGCCATGTTCATCTTGTCACCTCATTCATAATTACATTGTAATTACAGCAAGGGGCTTTGTCAAGATCACCTGAAACAAAAAAGCCAGCTCAATTGAACTATCAAGGCTGGCTTTCAATATTCTATGCTTTGTTGATCACTTATAAACGCGGCCGGAACTTATAGCCATAGACCAGCATGCCGCGCTCATCCCCGTCGGAGCGGATCCGGCGGGTGACCATTTCAACCGGCATGCCGATTTCAATCGGCTCTTCACCCAGGTCAGTTAGCTGCGCTGTGACGATCGGGCCTTCGTCCAGCTGGATCAGGGCGACCGTATAGGGGGCTGCTTCCTCGTAGCCTGCGGGGCCGTCCTGCATGACGGTATAGGAATAGACCGTTCCTTTACCGCTAAAGACATACGGTTCTTTGGCTTCGCCGCCGCAGTTGGGGCAGACGTCACGCGGGGGGAAGATCTTAAAAGAGCAGTGCGGGCACTCTTCCCCGACGAGCCCATAACGCTCCTTTTTCAAACGCCAGTGGCGTGGAATTTCCATAAGTGCGCTCCTCTTTTTCCAGAATAAACGAAATTACAATTGCAAATCATTTCTGCTCGTCCCAGCGCTCCAGAACATGGGTGACGGCTGTGGACGCCGGGCCGCCCAGAGTCTGCACCAGGGCGCGGCGCGCGCCAGGGATCTGGTTTTTGCCGGCCTCGCCGCGCAGCTGCTGCGCCGCCTCAACCACCTGATATACGCCTGAAGCGCCAAGCGGATTCCCGCGAGCCTTCTGGCCGCCCATGGTCAAAATAGGAAGCCGGCCGTTCAAGTTACACCAGCCTTCTTGAACCGGACGGCAGCCCTCGCCTCTCGGGGCTAAGCAGGCTGCCTCCAGAGACAGCACTGCATAGATCGAATAGCCGTCCCATAATTCAAAAAGATCAACGTCTTGAGGCAAAATTCCCGCCTGGCGGCAGGCTCGCTCGACTGAAACGCCGGCAGCCTCAAACGCCAAAATATTCGCCCGGTCGTGCAGCGACAGCCGGTCTGTGACCACGCTTGATCCCGTCACGCGCACCAATGGGTGGGCTAAGTCGCTGGGCAGCGCATCAGAACGCACCAGCAGAACCGCCGCCGCCCCATCTGCATACGGCGCGGCATCCATCATATTGAGCGGATCGCTAACCGGGGGTGCGCTGTCATAGGCTTCACGCCGCAAAGCCTTGCGATACATGGCATTGGGGTTATTCACCGCGTTGGCATGCGCCAGCATCGGAAAGGCGGCAAAGGCATCGCGTGGAACGCCGTATTCGTACATATAGCGCTGCATCACCAACCCCGCCTGAGCAGCAGGGGTGACTCCATTGACAGCCTCATAATCGTAATCGACCATCTCCGCGACCGCCGAATCCAGCCGGCTGCCGACGACATCGGTGTATTTTTCGACGCCGACCACCAGGGCTGAATCGACCAACCCCGATGAAACAGCCATATAAGCCAGATTAAACGCCGCAGCGCCCGACGCTTCAGCAGCCTCAACCGTAATCCCCTCGACTCCCTCCAGGCCTGCGTTCCCGGTCAGGAGCGCGCCAAGGTTTGCCTGATGTGAAACGGTCGAGGACAGGAAACTGCCAATATACAGGGCCTGCGGAACGATACCACCGGCATCACGGCGGGCTGCCTGCATCGCGCGGGCTGCCAGCGTGCGCAGCGATATATCCCAGTGCTCACCGACCGGGGTCTGGCCTATTCCGGCAATAACAACTTCAGCCATAAGTGCCTTCCCTCTTACTTCATCGCCAGTTTGCCGCGGAAGCGTACATAAGTGGCATAATCGATTTGCGTGCGCCGGGCAATATAATCGGCCGTTTTTGCAGCCAGGTCGCGCCGCTCTTCAATCCGGTCTGTGACCTGAATTGAGAATGCGTCTGAACCGGCCCCAGAACCAAATGAAACCACCAGGATTCGATCGCCGGGCTTCGCAACATCGAGCGTAGCTGATAGGCCAATCATTGCTGCGCCGGCATACGTGTTGCCGATCACCGGAACAAGCAGGCCGGGCCTGATCTGCTCATCTGAAAAGCCGAGCATGTGCGCGACACGCTGCGGGAATTTGCTATTTGGCTGGTGAAAAACTGCGTAAGTATAATCTGCGGCTGTTGTGCCCAATTCATCCAGCAAGGTCTGCCCTGCTTCGGTGATATGCTTGAAATAAGCCGGTTCGCCGGTGAAGCGCTGCCCGTGCTCGGGATATTTCGCCCCGGCGCGGCGCCAGAAATCAGGCGTATCGGTCACATAAGAATAAGATGCTTCAATCACCGCCAGCGCATTTTCTGCCGGGCCAACGACATAAGCAGCGCCGCCCGCCCCTGCAGTATATTCAAGGGCATCGCCTGGGTGACCCTGAGCAGTATCCATGCCAATCGCCAGAGCATAGTCAGCCATGCACGAACCGACAAGTCCCATCGCTGCGACCAGCGCTTCAGTGCCGGCTTTGCAGGCAAATTCCCAATCGCCCGCCTGGATCGATGGGCCGGTGCCAATTGCTTCAGCAACAATTGTCGAACTGGGTTTCACGGCATAAGGATGCGACTCTGAGCCAACCCACACTGCGCGCAGCAGCTCAGGGGATATTTGCGCCCGGGCAATTGCGTTTCGCGCTGCCTCGATCGACATCGTAATGACATCTTCATCCAGGCCTGCAACTGCCTTTTCTTTAATCGGCAGCCCGCCTGTTTTCCCGCCGGCCCAAATGCGCGCGACTTCAACTGCCGGCAGGCGATAGCGCGGAACATACGCGCCATAGCCAATTAACCCGACCGGACGGCTGGATTTCAATAATTTGGATGATTTCTGATAATGCTCCATATTTAAGCCTTACTCCATTCGCGAAGAATCTCTTCGGCGCGATCGATGCGAATGTTATTCTCATCAACCAGCTGGCTGGCCAGCCGGGCAATCTGATCGCCCTGTGCTCCCGCGGCAATTGCGATCTGGCGGGCGTGCAGTCCCATATGACCGCGCTGAATGCCCTCTGTCGCCAGGGCGCGCAGCGCCGCCAGATTTTGAGCCAGGCCAACCGAGACAATGATTTCGGCCAGTTGGGCAGCTGTTTCTACTTTCATTAGCTTTAGGGCAGCCCTGGCTGTCGGGTGAACGCGCGTGGCCCCACCAACAATGCCTACTGCCATGGGCATTTCCAGCGTACCGACCAGGTTCCCCTCTGCATCCGTTCCCCAGGCGCTCAGCGAAGTATAAACGCCTCCGCGGGCAGCATAAGCATGCGCCCCGGCTTCAACCGCTCGCCAGTCATTGCCCGTTGCGATGACAACGGCATCTACACCGTTCATAATGCCTTTGTTATGCGTCGCAGCACGATAAGGATCTGCGGCAGCAAATGCCCAGGCAGCTATAATACCATCTCTTACGGCTTCAGCGGTATATTCACCAAAAGCGAGTTCACTTAATTTAATCGTGCAGCGAGCGCGGGCCAGCCTCCGGTCTGCCAGGTTTGAAAGAATGCGCAGATGCACCTTCCCTCCGGTGATCTCCTCAACACGGGGGGCAAGGCGTTCCATTGCTGTATTAATCGCATTTGCGCCCATTGCATCACGGACATCAATAATCAGATGGAGCACCAAAAATGGCCCGATAGGCGATTTGTCAATGATCCGCACCTCAAGGCCGCGCGGCCCGCCGCCGTAACGCGAGAGCACCGGGTCGGTTCTGGAAGCAATCTCCAGCAGCTCTGACTCTCGCTCAAGCAGCAGCATACGCGCCAGGGAAGGGTTTTCGACATTGAGAATCTGCATCTGACCAATCATTTCCGGAGGGGTCGAATGGGCAATAAAGCCGCCGCCCGAACGGGCCAGGCGAGCCATAAAGGACGCACCTGCGACGACAGAAGGTTCCTCAATCGCCATTGGGACCAGCACTTCCCGTCCGTTTATGATGAAGTTTTGAGCAATGCCGAGCGGCAGGGCGTGCATTCCGACCACATTCTCAATCATATGGTCGGCCTGCTCCATCGACAGTCCCCCTGGGCCAGTCAGCGCAGACAGATCATCCTCAGAAAGCCCGGTTTGCTTTGCAATCCAGCTGGCCCTTTCTGCAAGAGATAGATTGTAAAACTTGATTCGCGGTGTCTCCATTCTTCTGAGCTACCTCCAGCTCCATTCTCTATACACAATGACTATACCTCAAAGAGAGAGCTGCCTAAAGACCAAACGCAACCATTTATAGTCTGTAGATACTGGCAAAAGCTATCAAATTTAATGAAAACAGGTGATCTGAGGGTTATTTAACCTCAGATCACCCGTTTTGGGACCCGGTCAGGCCGCATCTCTTGCCTGCAAGCAGCCTGATCGACTATGCGAAATAATCGATTATTGGTCCCGACCGATGATCGGCAAGAAGAAAACGGTCCGTGCCAGTTGATCCGCCGGCACGATTTCTACCGGCCAGTAGTAAGCCTGCCCTGCCCCAGGCCGCCCAAAGAGGTCGACGACCATAACTCCCCGCGGAGGGTTGGCCTCATATGCAGTCAGATCCGTTACCTGAGCGCCAATACGCACCGCCGAGTTCAACGGCGCTGTTTCTGTGATCGACCAGATGAACGGTGGATATGCATAGTCGAATGTGGCCCGTCCGGTTATATCATCATTTCCTAGATAGTCAAAGGAGACTGCCTGGAACGCGAAGGATGTCACCGGAGGAGTTGAAGGATCCGAGTCGATATCGCCAAGCCCGCTTTCCGCTGCCGGCAGGTACCATTCCATATAACCTGAATTGAAATCAGCATAAATCGGGATCGGACTCGCAAGATCCACGGCGCCGGTATTCAGATCCACCCGGAGAACCACCCATTCATTCGTATCCTCTACGCCAGAGAATGCTCCCATATTGAAGTTAAAGAATGCCAGGTCGTCTGAGCCGTCTGGCCCGATATCCATATAAAGATCAACTTCAACGAAGATAGGCTGCGGTACATGGATCGGTCCCCAGGTGTTGAAGCCAAAGCGTAGAACGTCATTGACGCCGTTCATTACCGGAAGATAATCCAACCCGACGAAGCGCAGATCACCAGAATCGAGCGTCGTCGTTTCATTTCCATCCGCAGCATAAACCGGCAGAACCGTCAGAGAAGACGCCGTATGTCCACTTTGCCGGAGATTGATCACAGCTGTGTCGAAGTAGCTGATTAATGGGTTCGATATCCTGGTCTGCGAGCCAAGATCAACCAGCCGCGTATAGGGCCTCGGAACAAAGTAGAATGGAACACGCAAAGTCTCAGTTGGGTCAGCGGCATTGGTCAGTATCACAGTTCCATAATATTCCTCAAGAGTCCCAAACGCTGACGGCAGCGCGGATACATCCAGAGAAATCGAGACCGGAACAGATGCACTGCTGTTCGGGCCGACCGTAACCGTCGAGGGCACGCTGATGCTCGCGCCGGCTGGGTCAGGATTGGAATAAGCAGCTGTTACGTTATACGTCTTGGAGGTCGGGGAGAGATTTCGAACCGTAATGCTCTTCGTGTTTGAATAGGTGCTTGTTTCCAGTTCAAGCAGTCCCCAGTTCAGGCTCACCAGATCGCTGTCCCCCACTGCCACGGTGTCAACCTCGATCGATGCCAGCGCATCGACACGTCCCGCGCCCTGTACGGGCACCGCGGCGCCAAGGTCAACGGCGGAATTCATCATCGCTGCTTTGATATCTTCGACCGACCAGGTCGGGTGCGCCTGGCGCATCAACGCCGCCAGGCCGCTGACATGCGGCGTTGACATCGATGTTCCGCTGAAGCTGATCCCGCCGCTGCCAGAGCCCACATCCGCGGCAAAAATGTCCGATCCAGGCGCCGACAGATCAGGTTTTAACCCCGAGTCAAACCCTCGAGGCCCCCGGCTGGTGAATCCTGATGCTTCATCAGGGGAACCGAACTGGACCTGGGCCAGCTGGTCAGCCCAAATAGTCACTTGCGCGCCCTCATTCTGGACGAGGATCAAGCCGTTTGAGTGGCCGATGAACACCGCCGGAATGTCGACTGTCTCGGCATCGTCGCCGATGTTAACCAGCTCATCTCCACCTGCTTCCGAGTTGAATATGATGATTCCTGCCGCGCCCAGGGCCGACGCATTGTTAATCCTATCCAGGAAGAAGCATTCGCCGCGCTGAACGACCAGGACGGATCCGCTCAAATCAGGGGGGGTCAGGCCGCTGGTTGTGCAAAGCAGATCGTTCGCCGCGCCGGGCAGGTTCCCCGCATAGACCAAATTCAGGGTTAAGTCCGTTGTGACCTCTCCAGTTCCTCCGGCATAACTGACCTCCTTGTAAGGTATCTGCGCCTGAACGCCCGCTACCTCAAGATATGTAGATGTCAGCCAGCCGGTGGTGCTTGAGGCAACAGAGATAGCCGCGTCAGCGGTCGCCGGAGCCCCGGTGATGTAATTGACATCGCCCGCATTGCCGGAAGCGGCGACAACGATCACACCCATCTTTGTCAGGTTGTTAACCGCGATATTCTCAGGCTCGCTTGTATCGTTCGGGCCAAAGTCGGAGCCTAGCGACAAATTGACAACATCTACATGATCTGAAATATCGCCATCCTGGTTGGGATCCATAGCCCATTCGAGCGCGTTGATCGTTAACTCTGTTACGCCGCGAGCCCCAAATACTTTCAAGGCATAGATCAGCGCGTCTGGCGCTACGCCAGGGCCCAGGAATGAATCTGGGACACCTACCCCGGCTGCGATCGAAGCGACATGCGTACCGTGCCCGTGCTCATCCAACGGGTCGGGATCTGGCTCAGGAGGAAAGGTTTGGCCATCGTAATTTGTCCCGGCAAAGTCAAATCCGCCGATGACTTTTGCCGTCGGGAATGTTCCTTCTTCAATGACGTTTGGGTCATTATTTGCGTAAGCTTCTACTGTGCCAGGCCCGCCAAATGCGGCATGGGTATAGTCGACCCCTGTGTCGATCACAGCAATAGTGATGCCCTCACCTCTGTATTGCTGAGGAAGGTTCCAGACCTGATCTGCCCTGATTAGCGAAACGCTCTTTGACAGAGCCGGGTGGTATTTCTTCGCAGGAACCACGCGCCTCACACCCGGAAGCGACCGGAGCGTATCGATTTCGCTTGCAGAAATGCGCGCCAGAACACCGTTATATGCCCTGGTGAACTGCCCCATAACCAACCCACCGCGCGATTGGATTTCAGAAACAACACGCGATTGACGTGCGAGCAACCCATTCGCATAATCCCGTTGAACCGACGCGGGAGTCATTTGAGGGGTCTGCTGCTGGTTGTACAGCTGCTCGGCCAGTGAGGGCTGGTCCATTTCGATGATGACAGAAACGGGCCTGTCTGCAAACCGCTCAAGCGCGTGGGGAATGGGCCCGCGGTTCCGCATCAGAAACTCGTCCACGGTCATTCCATCCGCAAACAGGCTCAGAACCTCCTCAGACAGAAAATCCTGGTTTCCTGGCGGAAAAGCCTGCAAATTCAGCTCGCCTCTCACGCTGGCAAGTGGCCAGAACATCAAGACCAGAGCGATTGATAGCATTAAAAAGGTACGAAGTGGTTTTCGCATCTTGTTTCTCCTGGCAAATTAATGGAATAGCAAAAACCGCCCGACATGTGCATCAAGCGGACTTGCCTGAATAGACGCTCTGTTCATACACCGAAAAGAGCATCTGACCGATAGGAGATGATTCGGAATTTCCATTAAATTCAAGAAATAAATCTGTAACCGGGAAACAGCGCCTCAATCGCTCGGGATCTGAGGCATGCTCAAGGGTAAATGACTTAAGCTGCCTCACAGGCGTCTGCTTTCTGGTAATAATATAGCATATGGATTATTTAACGTCAATTAGTACTGTTTTTCAGGTTTGCAATGCCATCCCATGAATCGTGAATTACCACCGGCCGGCCAATCCGCAGACAACTATACTCATCAATGAGACAGCGGGATCATAAAGCCGGTCTATAATCAGGTTGCATGCTCTTCTCTGTAAATTTGCAAACTGTCATCAAATTTACAGATGATCGGAACACGATTCCATAACCAATAGAAATCGTCGGGGAAAATCGCGGAACAGGAGACTTTTCTGCAATGCTCATTCACTCAATTTCACAACTACTAACCCTGCGCGGCGGCCCACAGCGCGGGCATGAACTCGGCAGGCTTGGGATCATCCCAAACGGAGCCGTGCTTATACGCGGCGAGCGAATTGAGGCAGTTGGCGACAGCGACGAGCTGCGGGCGGCATATCCAGACGAACCTGATCTCGACGCGAAGGGCCGGGTCGTGCTGCCCGGTTTTGTCGACCCGCACACGCATCTGGTATGGGCCGGAGACCGGGCCGCTGAATTTGAAATGCGGCTGCAGGGCAAGACATATATGGAAATTATGGCTGCCGGCGGCGGGATCGTATCAACCGTCAGGGCGACGAGACAGGCCTCAGCAGATGATCTACTTGAGCAGACCCGCAAACGAGCAGAGAGTCTCTTCTGGCACGGCACAACGACAGCCGAGGCAAAAACCGGCTACGGGCTGGAGACAGAGTCTGAACTGCAGCAGCTCGAAACACTGCTGCGGCTGGACTCCCTCGGGCCGCTGGAAATCGTACCGACCTTCCTCGGCGCGCATGCCATCCCGGTTGAATACAAAGATGATCCGGATGGGTATACACGCCTGGTATGTGAAGAGATGCTGCCTGCAGTCCGCCGGTGGTGGCAGGATCAGGAGATCGAACAGCCGCTGCCGTTTGTCGATGTCTTCTGCGAGACCGGCGCTTTCAGCCTCGAGCAGTCGCGGCAAATTCTGGAAACCGCTCGCCGGTTGGGGTTCCCATTAAAAATCCACGCTGACGAGTTTGATAATTTGGGCGGCGCGAGCCTGGCCGCTGAGTTGAATGCGGCATCTGCAGACCACCTGGTAAAAACATCTCCCGATGACATCCGGACCCTGGCAGCCAGTGATACCGTCGCAGTCGCGCTGCCGTGCACCCCCTTTGGGCTGGCTGACCCGCATTACACGCCGGCAAGAGAAATCCTGGCAGCGGGCGGGCTGCTGGCAATTGCATCGGATATCAACCCCGGAACAGCCTGGTGCGAGAGCATGCAGTTTGTGATCGCCCTGGCCTGCCGTTACCTGCGGCTAACCCCTGCCCAGGCCATCGCCGCGGCGACCATCAATGCGGCTGCGGCAATTCAAAGAGACAGCACGATTGGATCCATTGAACCGGGAAAGCAAGCAGATCTGATCATCTTGAATGTAGATGATTACCGCCACCTGGGATACCGGTTTGGAACAAACCTGGTCGAGATGATTATCAAACGAGGAAAAGTATATGCCGACCATCGAACAGGCTAGAGAATGGTATTCACAAGCCGATCCGGTTCACGACTTTGCCCACGTGCTGCGGGTATACCGGACAGCGGAGCGATTAGGCCGGGAAGAAGGCGCTGATCTCGAGATCATCCGCGCGGCGGCGCTACTGCACGACGTTGAGGGATCCTCTCCGGGTTCAGAGACGCGAAGTTCGCACCATCTTTTTTCGGCGGACTTCGCCGAACAGGTCTTAACAAAAGGGGGCTGGCCTGAAGACCGCATCTCCGCCGTCCAGCACTGCATCCGGGCTCACCGGTACCGCAGCGACGGCGAAGCCCCGCAGACGCTTGAAGCAAAGATCAT
>Ga0134094_1000306_pt1 | contig 63529 bp, 61 predicted proteins | sample 5_1taG_FD_94458 | JGI IMG/M metagenome (GOLD analysis project Ga0134094, IMG submission 94458) | Switchgrass degrading microbial communities from high solid loading bioreactors in New Hampshire, USA - 5_19_20_110_A1 metaG | ecosystem: Engineered > Bioreactor > Semi-continuous > Anaerobic >... | reverse complement strand
CGGCGGGGAACGAGGCCATCATCGAGAGCAGGGTCCCCCCCATCAGGGTGCACCCGAGCATCTCCACCTCCTTGATCCCGAACTTCCGGTTGGTGACGTCGCCGACCATCGCGGTGGTGCGCAACACCTTCGGCGCCCATTCATCGGTCGTCGCCAGCACTCCGGACGGCGCGACCGATGCCATACTCTTGTGTCCGGAGCCGACGACGAAGTCGGCTCCGATCGCCTTGCCGTCGACCGGCATGACGCCGACCGTGTAGGCACCGTTGTAGAGGAACGGGATGTCGTACTGGTGGACGACCTTCGCGATACCGGCGACGTCGTGGAGGTTCCCGAACTGGTAGTCGACATGGTCGAACATGGCGAGCGCCGGGTTTTTCCCGGTCTCCCTGATGACCTCCTCGATCTTTTCGGCGACGGCGTCGGGGGTGACGAGGTTCTCCTTCGAGATCGGGACCTCCTTCACGACGCCTCCCGCCTCTTCGACCGCCAGGAACTCCGTGTAGTGGGCGAGGGCCGAGACGATGACGGGGTCGCCTTTCGAGACGAGGGTGGAGGCGACCGCCTGAAATCCCCTGCGGGCTCCGGGGACGACACGGGCCACGTCCATGTTCACGAACTTCGCGAGGTCCTCGTGGAACGCCGCAATGGAGGGCTTCGTGATCTTATCAAGCCGGAAGGGCTTTCGGCAGGCGTCGCAGGTTGAGTAGCCGTCGCCGTAGGCGATGAGCGCCTTCCGGGCCTCGAGGGTCAGGCGGCCGGCGGCCTGGATCGGCTGGATATTGATATAAGCCTCTTCACGATTCCGAATATCGAGGGTGCCCGCGATCTTCGTGACAGCAGGGGTCCCGGTCCCCGCCTCCAGGTCGTCAAGGATGGCGCGGACCCGGGCGACGCCCTCCCGTACAGCCTGCTCCTCGTCGGGATCGAGACCGGTCGGGAGCGCCTCCCGGAGCACTTCCCGGATATCTTCAAGGGCGAAGAGGGCTTCAAACGTCTTCTGAACCTGTTCTTTCATGGAACACCTCAAGCCGAGGCCCGGAGTCGAACCGGGATGGAGTTGATCTGCAGTCAACCGCGTAGCCGTTCCGCCACCTCGGCAGGATAGGGGGTTAACAATTGTTAATTCTACTATCATAGATAACAATTGTGAATATTTATACCTTGGGATTGTGCGGCCCGCCGGAGGAGAGAAGGAGGCAAAAGTTATCCGCGATCGGACAAAAGCAAGGACTGCCGCGGCTCAGAACGCCAGGCGAACGAGCCACGACGCCGCCGCCATGACCGTGACGACGGCGATCGCCCAGCCGGCGGTCATGCAGAGGAGGGAGGAGAACCGCGGATACTGAAAGAGCCAGGCGACGACGGGAGTCCCATAGAGGGCAATTCCGGGGAACCATATTGTCGGGATGAGCATCAGGGCCCCATATCGCCCAAGAAAGGCAACCCTGCCCGCCCTTGCATTGGTCGTCTGGATCAGTCGCTGGAGCAGACGAAAACGCCCGCCGAAGAGATAGCAGAGTTCGAGGATACCGATCATGACCCCTACCGCCACCGATGTCAGGAGGGCAAGCACGATCGCAGGATGAAGCCCAAACCCAAGGCCGATGACGGCCGCGATCGCCTGGAAGGCAAGCGTCGATGCGATGAGCGTAACGATCACCAACGGGGGCACTCCGAAGGCGAATCCGAGAAGGAGCGGGAGAGCCAGGAGGAAGAGGATAACAAGCGTGGCAATTCGTGCGATCGCAAAAATGCAGCGCCCAGATGCAAGAGCCCGCTCACACCGCTCGAGGCCGGCAACCAGGAACATGGGTCTTCCCCTGTGCCCAGGAGATAATTAACCTGTGCACCGGGATTGTCCCGGACGCAGTAGAGGCTCCATGCAGGTATTCAGGGGCTCAAGACGCCTCGAAAAGATGCAGGGGGTTGGATAGCGTCCTGACGCGCCATAAGATTCAGGCATCACCCGGGTCCTCCCCGATACAAGAAAGGGCCTACCCGGGAAGCCATGGCGTAAAAAAGCAGATTTTTATTCGGGAGAGACCTACACCCAAGTTTATGAGCGAGGAAAAAGGTCGTTTTGTTCAGGGGAGGTGGGTGGTTGACCCCGACCCCGAACCTGTGGAGGAGGAGGCTCCGGCCGCTCCCACCGTTGAAGAACGCATACACGAGGCAGCCGAATCGGTCCGAAAAGCCGTCAACGACGTTATGAACGCGGGCCACCACCTCCTTGGAACGCCCGAGGGGCACGAGCATATAGAACGGACGGCACGAAAGGCTGGTGAGGACCTGGAACGGGCAATCAACGCCTGGGCGGAGTCAGCGCGGCAGGCCCTCCGAAGACTTTAGGAGAGCCGTGATCCGGGCGATGACCTCCGGGTTTCTCGGCAGCATGATATGGCAATAGTGCTCCGGGTGCCGGGCCAGGCTCCCGGGATCCTCCGGGAGGAGATCCACCCTCGCGCCGGGGAGGTAGGAGTCGGTGTGGGGGACGATGCCGTCCCCGGCATACGTCGTCCGCCACCCGCCGTTCGGGTCGATCTCCCATGTTCTGCCGCCGAACGCCGGGAAGAACGCCGGCGTTTGGGTCCGGTTTGCGGCGAGGAGGAGCCGGTAAGCGATATCGTCGCGGGTCCCGGCGCGGCGAAGCGCCAAAACGATCTTACTGCCCGGACGGAACTCCTGAACGATGGTGTCCTCCCCGGGGTCGTAGTCCTCCGGGACGAAGACTCCTGCAAGCCGCCGGATCACCTCCGGGCCCTGCTCGGGATCGTTGAAGAGCTCGGCGAGAGCCGAGCCGTTGTTCGGGGGGCCGATCCCGACGATCAGCCGAACCTCTTCCTCTTGCTTGCTGCCGTCGAGGACCTCAAGGAGGTACCGGGCGATGCATGTCCCCATCGAGTGACAGACGAGGTCGACGGGGCCGGCGTAGCCGGTCTCTCTCCGCTGTTTGTGGATATAGTCCTGGAGAGCGAGGGCGATAGCCTCTGTCCCGGCGTTCTGGATTGCGGTGTAGTCAAACCTCCAGATGGGCACTCCGGTCTCCGATAGAACCGGGGCAAGGCGATTCCAGATGCCGGGATGGCTCCGCCACCCGTGGACCAGGACGGCCGGACGCCTCGAGTTCATCCGGATGGTATCACGCCTCCTCCGGGCAGGCAGGGTTCATGTACTCATGATCCAATCCCCGGCACGATGTATGTTTCGGCGGATCTGCAATCCAGCGTGAGGCTGACCCTCTCCGTCTCTTTCATCAGAACTTCCGGGCAGAGATCGCGATAACGGGCGAACCTTAACCTCTGGGGATTCACCATCCCCGGTACCTCGACCGGACTCTCTCCGGGAGGATGCTCCGCCGGAAGACCCACTCGAAGTAGCGGTCGGTCATCCCGGCGATGAAGTCCCTCGCGAGTTCCGCCGGCGCGGCGGTGGCGACGTACCGCGGGGACACCCACGGTGCGTTGATGAGATCCTCGTACACCGGCGAGTTCTCGCGCTCATCCTCAATGTCCTCGATGATCCGATCGAAGAGATACCGGAACATGAACCGGATCTTCTCCCGGTTCGCGAGGAGCCTTTGGTTCGAGTAGATATGCTCCATGTTGAACTCCTTGAAGGCCGCGACGCACGCCGACGCCTCCGCCGAGAAGGCGATGCAGTCGGCATCGTAGCTCTCCGTGATGATGTCGCGGATCAGGATGTCGAGCACCTTTCGGTTGATATCGGAGAATGCTTCCCTCTTCCTTCCGGCGATACCGAAGAGGTCCATGCAGTTCTCTGGGAAGTCCTCGAGATCCCGTTCACCGATCACCTCGACCTCGAGGGCGTCCGCCAGATCGCGGCCGAGGTAGGAGATGCTGTCGGCAATTCTCACGACACATCCCTCGGCAGTGAGCGGGTGAGCATCGCCCCCGCCTTCGATCTTCCGTAGTTTACTCTCAAACGAGTCCCAGTCAGCTTCGCCCTCGATTGTGAGAGTATGGTTATTGGACTCGCCGTTGTGGCAGAGGATCCCATCGAGCACCTGCAGCGTGAGGTCGCATTCCTCGATGTCGTCGAGGGACCTGACGCTCTGAACGTTGTGCCAAAACCCCCTAAGTCCGTGCTCGGCGCAGAGCTCGTCGAGGAACGTCTCTCCGAGGTGGCCGTAGGGCACGTGGCCGATATCGTGGCCGAGGGCGATCGCCTCGATCAGGTCCTCGTTTAAGCCGAGGGCTCTTCCGATCGTCCTTCCAATCTTCGAGACGAGCTGGACGTGGAGGACGCGGTGGGTGATATGGTCGTTCTCGACGAGGTAAAAGACCTGGGTCTTGTCGATGTAGCGCGAGTATGCCTTCGAGTGGACGATCCGGTCGGCGTCCCGGAAGAACGGCGGCCGGATCACCGGCTCTTCGGGTTTGAAGCCGGACCGCCTGATATAGTCGGCGTTTCGGGTCGCACGGGGCGAGAGGAGGGATTCGCGATCGGCCATTCTCCGGGCCATCCGGTCGGCGATGTAGGGCGGGATCTCCATGGTATCCTCCAGTGAAGAGTTCTCGGCCGGGAAAAGGGATAGGGCTTTCTGTATCGGCGGGAGGAAGCGGATCCGCGAAGACTATATCCCGAACAGACGAATCTCCCCGCATGTACCCGGAAGTCATCATCCACAACAGCGTGAGCCTCGATCACGCGGTGAGGGGCTTTGAGGTCGATCTCGGGCTGCACTACGGCGTGCTCCAGGCTCTCAAGCCGGGGGCGGTGCTCGCAGGTTCGGCCACTGCAAAGTCGGGGATCGAGATCTACCAGGATATCAACGAGCCCGAGACGGAGGCGGACCGGCACCGGCCAGAAGTCAGACAGGATGATCCACGCCCCATCTTCGTCATCGTCGACAGCAGGGGCGTGCTCAAGGATCTGCTCCACTTCTACCGGAAGATGGAGCACACAAAGGACGTCGTCGTCCTTGTCTCGGAGGCGACACCCGAAAGTTACCTCGATTACCTCCGCGAGCGGGAGTATCCGTTCATTCGGTGCGGCAGGAGCCGGGTGGATCTTCGGGGTGCCATACTGGAACTTGGGGAGCGATTCGGTATAACCCGGGTGGTCTCCGACTCCGGCCCCGACTTAAACGACGTCCTGATCCAGGAAGGGATCGCGGATACGATCAGCCTGATTGTCCATCCGGTCATCGTCGGCGGGGAGGAGAAGAGGCTCTTTTGTCAGGTTGGGGGCCCGGTAACGCTCGAACTTCAAAAAGCCGTGCCGATGGAAGGCGGAACGGTCCATCTCACGTATACTCTAAAAGATTAGGGAGGACTGCGGATCCGGCGGAGCACCCGTGCCGGACCAAAAAGACCTGCCAGCGGGGCGGCACCGCCCGGCTCACCGCCTCAACTGCCGCCTGATCGATACGGCGATATCTCCCCTCCTGAAGGCGGCATACCCGGCGAAAAGCACCGCAGCAGTGCAGAGGATCAAGCCGAGGGTTTCGGTGCTGAACCCCGTCGGATCGGACCCAAAGATGTAGTAGTCTGCGACCGAGAAGTGCATCAGAAATACGATGCCGAGAAGATACATGGTAAGCGCCAGCGTGCCGATCCCGTATGCCATGGGTCTCTGAGTATGCATACACAGGCCGAGGTTATTCATCTTTTGGATTTTTCCTTGCTGAACGGCGACATCGAGAAAAGACCCTATAGATTTAGGGATTTTTATTTTTACCATCTAAACACTAAAAATAAACGAATATTCTTGGCAGGGAGGGCCTGCATCCTGCCGGGCATCCGACCGGCTTTTGTTGTTGCCCATGGCCGCATGAGAATAGGGTGGAGTTGCGTTGGATTCCGAAGGAGTCGCCAATCGCTCCTCATGCATTCTTTGCGGCCCCAAAGCCGGCCAGGATCACCCCGAGGATGCAGATGATCAGACCGAGCGTCCCGGTGCTGAACCCCGTCGGTGCAGAACCGATGAAGTAGTATGGTGCCGCCGAGAAGTGCAACACAAGCGCTATGCCGAGGAGTGAGATGGTGATTGCCAGAGTTCCAGTGTCGTTTTGCATGTTCTCGGAAGAGACGTGGGCAGGGATCGGTTATCCGTTTTTTGGTGGTTTGCTGATTTGGATTGAACCCTGCCGGGCCGAAAAAGGCAGATATCCGATGCCGGAACAGTTCAGATGAGATCGAATTTCGAAACGTATATACCCGATTAATCAATCTCTGTACATGACCGGATGATGTTGAAACAGTGCCTGCATCTTTCCGGTAAAGGCATCGATCCCGCTTGCTTACACGATTTCAGCTGGATTACCGTCACCTCTCCGTATACTGATCCCGGAGGGGGGCAAACGAACTCATCGACGATTCATTGCAATGCGAGGAACTTCAATGAGCGGGAAAACTGTAGAAGATTGTGTTAGGGAGGTTAACAATTTAGCGGACAAGGCCGGTCTGTCCAGGGAGATCTGCGCCTACCAGTATAGGAAATATAAATGGATCTCAAACATCCTGTCGTTGATCATTCTGCTCTTCTCGGCATCCATCGCCTTCCTGAGTATCGTGGATACAGACATCCTGGTCTCGTTGTCGCTCCCCTTTCACGATCAGCAGGATCTGCGAAACGTGATTGCGTTCCTCGGCTTCCTGATCTTCGTGATCTCGTTCTCCGATAAAATACTGAACCTGACCGCGACCATGAACAAGTACGAGCAGGGGATGAGGCTCTTCACGGACTTCATACGGGACTGCCGTACGTTTCGGGACGTGGGGTCGAAGGACTGCGACGAAACTTCGGCCGGCCTGAAACTGGAATCGATCAAGGAGCAGTACAGTTACCTCAACCAGGTGATCTCCTCCAACATGCTCTTCAGCAAGACGTTCCTGAAGATTAAAAAATCGTATAAGATGAAGAAGCGGGTGAGCAAGATGCTCGACGAGGACCCCAATATCAGTATCGGTAAGTACTACCGGATGAGGATCTGGGAGTGGCTGTTCTGAGAAGCCCGGTAGGGCATGCAGAGCAGCGATATTCTTATTTTTGGCCGGAATCGAGCCACCCACTCTCGTTTTGTCCGGTTGGATGCCATAATCTCCTGCAGTCTCCAGGCAATCTGTTTTGATACTCGCTTAGCCACACCTCCTGAGGAGTTGAAACAGATAAAAGAAATCCATGGAACCGAGCCAACACCAATATGCAAACAGAGACTTGATGTTGAAAAAACGGGCGAATCTTTGAGAAAACGGTGAAGGAGACATACCCCCATCTTAAGCCGCTGGAGGGATTTGAACCCCCGACCTGCTGATTACGAATCAGCCGCTATACCACTAAGCCACAGCGGCAACTGCCTTAGACTATTGTACGTCTTGCATTAAAAAAGTATCACATATGGGGACTCGCCACCCTACCCCGTTCAGGAGTAGCCCCGGATGGTGACATTGCTCTCCTGGTGTGGAGCAGCCTCCGGAGTGGTGAGCTTGCCGAACTTCTGCTCGTAGTCGGCGACGCTTTTCGCGAGCACCTCGACCAGGTTCTTTGCGTGCCGGGGGCTGATCGAGACGATCGCCTTCGCCCGCGCCTGGTTCGCGCCGGGGATCTCGTGCAGGAAGAGGAACGTAAACTCATCCTCCTTGTAGGCGATCTGGATGCGGTTCGAGTAGACCGGGTCGAGATCGCCGGGGATGTTGACCGATATCTCGCGGTTAGCCATACTCATCATCTGGGCTCCACTCCGGCATAAGAGTTCGTCTTCTCCAGCCCGGCCCCGGGGGAAGGGACCGCCACGCCGACCGCAACCCCGGACGGGTTCAGAGCATAGCCCGATATATATCGGGAGGGCGTACCCCTTCTCAAACGGGACTCGTCACGCATGACCGATTACATACCGGTATCCGCCGTCATCGCCTGCCACATCTGCCCCCGGCGCTACTACTTCGAGCGCTCGGATGAGAGTGAAGAGTCGCTTCGCTACACCGTCTGCAAACAGGTCTCAACGCACCTCGGGGAATACCTCGATGACGAGGAGATCTGGCGGGAGATCCTCTGCATCCTCCCCGAAGCGCCGCCGGAAGCCCGCGACTTCCTTGATGAGTGCATCGCCGCCTGCCGGGAGACGGCCTGGCGGACCCCGGTCCAGATCGACCTCGCCGTCGAGTCGGATACCCTCGGCATCCGGGGAAAAGTCGACAAGATCTTCGAGGACGGCACGTTCGCCATCGTCCGCTCAAGCGTCGCCCCGAAGGCCGGGGCATACGGCACCGACCGGCTCCGGGTAGCCTGTTACGCCGCCTGCCTCAAAGAGACGCTCGGCCGGCCCGCCGCCGGCGGCTACGTCGAGTACGTCGCGAGCGGAGTCTTCCGGTTTGTCGAGCCCCAACCACGGGACCGACGGGAGATGATCAAGGCGATTCGGGCGGCAAAAGGGGTGGTTGCAGGGGAGATCCCGCCGCGCCCGCTCCGGGCCCCTTGCGAGAACTGCCCGCACCTTGAGCGGTGCACCGCGGGCCCTCGGCGGCTCTCCGACTTATTCTAGACGCTCTCAAGCAGGGTCTTTGAGATGATGTACTCGCCCTTCGCCTCGCGGGTCGTCCCGACGATCAGCCACCGCTCATCGCCGTGCTCCTCGACGACGCCTTTCGCCTCGATGACCTCACCGGCGAGCGCCTGGCCCGAGTAGGTGTGGGTGAAGGAGAGGACGCGGGAGATCTCGTCGTGGTCCACAGCGTAGACCGCAGGGCTGTCGAAGGAGAGGGAGGCATCGGTGACCGTCGCCTCGATCGTCGCCCGCCCGAGCACCGTGCCTTTGCCGGCCGGGAGCGCGTTCAGGTTATCGTAGGCCCGCGTATAGAGGAGATCAAAGTAGGTCCCCTCGAACTCCCCGCGGTTCCACTTCCGCTGCTCGTGCAGGACGAACGCGTCAAACGAGATCTCCGGGACCCTTTTATCGTAGACCTTCCGCCACATCGCGGTGCTCATCTCCGGGATCACCCCGGTCTCTACGAGGCGTTTGAGCTGGCGCTGGGCGGCAAACCAGGCGTCGCCGTAGACCACGAGATCGATATCGGAGGCGGCGTTCTCAAGGCCGCAGAGGAGCGAGCCCGTGCACCCGAACGAGCCAGCCGGGAGGCTGAAGTGTGAGAGGAGTCTCCTTACCCGATCGTTCCGGGCAGCCACTTTCCCGATCTCCTCCTCCGGTTTATAGACCCGGACTACGTCGCTGTGCGGCACCCGGTGGACTGAATCCAGGTACTCCGGTTTATGCTCCCTGATCCAGGCGAATGCCTCGGAAAAATCGTATTTCCGGTAGCGCCTTCCGGTGGTGCGGCTCACCCGCTTCCCCTCCGTATCGGGGACGTAACGGAGAATACAGCCTACCCGGTCGGAGTTGTCGTAGTTTGAGACCGCATAGAGGCAACCCTCGCGGTCCTCGATAAAATCGCGAAGCCGTATCGTATTCATGGGTTACAGGGCCTCCAGAAACGCTTCCACCTCTTCCCATTCGGTGCCCTTCCGCAGGATGCGCCGACTGGAGAGATCCGCCACCGTGCTCGGCGTGCCCGGGAGCTCGCCACCGTCGACCAGGTAGTCGTGGGGAACGGAGACATCTTCCGGTCGGGTCGGCGGGGCCTCGCCGGAGAGGTTCGCGCTGGTAGCGGTGATGGGGGAGTCAAGCCGGGAGATTATTTCAAGCGCGATCGGGTGGTTGGGCCACCGAATGCCGATAAGACCGCTTCCGCCCGTGAGAGTCTCTGGAAGGCAGGACTTCGCCGGGAGGATCACCGTGACCGGTCCGGGCAGGAACCTGTCGATGAAAGCCCGGGCGGCGTCGTCTACCACCGCGACGGCACGGAGCATCTCCATATCCGAGACCGCAACCGAGATCGGTTTTCCAAGCGGCCGGTTCTTGGCCTCATAGACCCGCATCACTGCATCCTCGGAGAGTGCATCCGCCCCGAGGCCATAGACCGTCTCTGTCGGGTAGACAACGAGCCCATCCCGCTGCAAGACCCGCACAGCCATATCGATCGTCGGCTCCATCAGAACTCACGACCCCGCACACGGTTGATATCAAAGACCCCTTTGCTGCTGACGTGCATCACGGCAAAGACCCCGGCCTGGATGGGATCGGTCACGACCAGGTCGGCATGCTCGGGGACGCTGCCAGCCATCTTGAGGGCGATCACCGGGATACCTGCCGCCCTCACCCGATCCACGGCTCGCGAGACCTCACCGCCCATCAGCGACCCCGCAAGCACCAGGATCGAGGCCCGGGGGAGCCGGGCCACCGCATCCACGGCGAGCGCGAGGCTCTGTTCCCCGACGAGGGGGATTGTGTCGACCGATATCCGCTCACCCCGGATGTTATGGCGGTCCGCCTCGTTCACGGCGCCCATCGCCACCTGTGCCACCTGCGCACCTCCGCCGATGATGATCACCCGTGACCCAAATATCCGGGAGAACGGCGGGTAGAACGTGACGTCAATGACGGACGGGATCTTTGTAAGATCGGCGATAAGGTCTCCATGATTCCCGCATTCCTCAAACTCAAAGTAGAGGTAGGCCTTCCCGGTCTTTGGGCCGGTGGTGATGATAGACTGCTGGATCATCTGGATGTTGGCCTGATAGTCCGCAAGAACCGTAGCCACATCGCGCAGCACGCCAGCCCGATTCTCAGTGATGATGCTTAGGGCATACATATCGGTATCGGTGATCATGATCCTCCCCGCTGGAGAAGCGTACGCTTTTAAATCGTCCGCTAAGCCAGAAAAATTCGTTCATATTCTACGTTAATCGATAGATCTTAGTCTCATAAAGGGTTATAGGTTTTCAATACGGCTGGAACCGGTCTCCCCCCTCGCGGTAACGACGCCCGCAAGAAGCCCAAGGGGTATATTGAGGTAGTAGAGGAAGAGACGCCAGAGAAGAACGAAGATGCCGAGAAGATAGGCGGGTACGAACTGGCTATAGAGCGTTGCGGCACCGAACTCTGCAACTCCGGCCGATCCCGGTAAAAGCGGAATGATGGCGACCATCTGAAGAATTACCTGGAAAAGGAGCGATTCCAGAAGAGAAGGCGGCAGCCCGAGAGCAACCAGCAGGGCCGATGCGACGGAGAAGTAGAGAACCCATTCGAGGAACGTGAGCACGAGTGCTCCGCCGACCGCCCGCCGGCCGGCCCGTGCAAATCGGGATGAGCCTGCGATGAACGCCTCGGTCTCGCGGTCGATCCGTTCGGTGAGCGGTTCTGCACCCTCCGCCCCGGGACAGAACCGGAGCCAGCGCCGACTCCGGCTGCACCGATCGATCACCCGGGTGGCAATACCGCCCATTACCCGCTTCGCAAGCGCCGGCCGGCGGGTAAGGGCGATGAGGCCCAGCAAAAGACCAAGCACGATGAGCAGGAAGACCGCCACAGGATAGAGGACGGTTGCGGCAAGATAGCCCCAGAGGTGCTGAAGGAGGGAAAGTGCCACAAGGGTGAGAGAGATAAAGACAACAAGGTCGAGCACCCTCTCCGCGACGGCGACGGCAACGGCATCCCCGAGAGAGAGACCGGTGCGCGAGAGCCGGTGGATCCTGACGGGTTCACCGCCCACCTGTCCGGGAGTGATCGAGCCGGCGAAGAGCGAGAGGAGCTGGGTGGTCGTGAGGCTCCCAAACGGCACCGTGTAGCCGAGACCGCGGCAGAGGACCTGGATCCGCGCCACGCGACAGAGGATTGCCGCCGCACGGAGCCCGAGAGCGATGAGAATGGCGGTGATGCTTGCCTCCCCGAGGTAAGCCCGCGTCTCGGGTGTGAGGGTCACCGCAAGCAGGATTGCGAGGGCAGCGCCGCTGATCAGAAGCGAGAGGACGATCCAGAACCGGTTCTTCATGCCAGTCACGTCTCCCCTCTCAATCAACCATCCCGGCCAACAGCCCCGGCTCAAGGCCGGGGGCTCCCCGGCCCACGATCCCGAACAGAAGGATCATGCGAGGGAGAGTGTTACCAGGGGTAAAAAGCGTATCCACCCCGAAGATGGATGTGAAGAGGAGCCGGACAATCACGGCTCTCCCGCACCGGCATGATCGGGTCTAAAAGAGGTATGCCGCCCAAAAAGGGCGACTATCGTCCTGGATCCGGACGTACAGGCTTTAGTTTTGAAGGGGCGTCACCGTGACCGAACCTTTCGTGCCACGCTTCGTCCAAACTCGTAAGCCCGGGCGAGTTCGTCGGCATCCGGGCGGTAGTTCACCTGGAACCCGCCTTCGATCACCTCAATCCCGGCAGCCTTCAGGAGCTCGTTCGCTTGGGCAACCGCACCGCCCATACCGCCGTGCGACCCGAACGCGCACCCGATCTTCTTTGTCCCGAGACGGCCCGGCCGCAGCCCCCGGAGGTAACTCAGGAAACCCGCCACCGTGGGAAGGACCTCGTCCTGGAGCGTCGGGGACCCGATGAGGACCGCCTTTGAGTCGAGCACCTCGGTGACGACGTCGCTTCGGTGCGTTCCCTCGTAGCGGCCGTCGCGGAGGAGGCAGACCCGGACGTCGACGCCCTCTGCCATGACGCCCTCGGCTATAGCCTTCGCCATCATGCCCGTCGAGCCGTGCATGGTATCGTAGACGATCGTGACCTTGTCCTTTGAGACGCCACGGCTCCAGTCGGTATAGGCCTTGAGGATATCGCCGGCATATGTCCGCCAGATGACCCCGTGGCTCGGTGCGATCATCTTGATATCGATCCCGAGAGCGCCGACCTCGTCGAGTTTCTTCAAGACCTTCGGCGCAAGCGGTATGATCAGGTTCGCAAAGAACTTCTGCGCGTGGGCCAGCGCCACGTCTCTTCCGAGTTCATCGTCGAACCGGGCGGCACTTGCGACATGTTGGCCGAAGGCATCGTTCGGGAAGAGGATGGCGTCCTCCGCGAGGTAGGTGAACATCGAGTCGGGCCAGTGGAGCATCGGCGCCTCAAGGAACGTGAGCGTCTTCCCGCCGAGATCAAGAGTATCCCCGGTCTTCACGACCCGGATGTTCCAGCCGGTCGTATCGTAGTGGCGGGCGAGACCCTCTTTCGCCCGTTCCGTGCAGTAGATCGGGACATCGGGCATCCGCCGCACGAACTCGGGCAGGGTGCCGGAGTGGTCCATCTCGATGTGGTTCACGATGATGTAGTCGATCGTAGCGGGGTCGCAGATGGACTTAATGCGGCCGAGGACCTCCTCCTCGAACCCGCCGTAGGCGCCGTCGATCAGCGCAGTCTTCTCACCCTGAACGAGGTAGGCGTTATAGGTCGTTCCCGGGAGCGTGTATCCATGGTACTCTCTAAGATTCCAGTCGATCGCCCCGACCCAGTGGACACCGGGGGCAAGTTCTTTGGCTATCATTTTTATCCCTCATATAGTTCTACAATATACGAACGTTCTATTGTATCCGAACATTTGATATATCTTCCTTTCGATCTTATTCCATGGAAAGTGAGATCACCCGCAGAGGCAAAGCCGGGCGGCCGAGACCGAACCGGGAGATAGATCTCTACTCGACACCCGGAGGAACGCGGGCTGTCGAAAACCCGGTACGGCGGGCGATTCTTGCGGCACTCAGGGAACGGGAGCATACGTTTGAAGAGATCGTCGATCTAGCCGGGCGGGCCAAATCAACGATCTCGGTGCACCTCCGCGACCTTGTCGCGGCGGGCGTGGTCGGGTCCCGGGTCGATCCGGAGGACGCCCGGAGAAAGATCTTCCACCTCACCGGTGGCCTCGTCGCTAGCGTCTCGCCACAAGATCGTCTGGATGATGAGATCACCGCCTACGCAGGCACGTACCGGCCCGGATCCAGTGACCCCTATACGTTCTACCGGCTGGCCTTCCGGACGATACGGGTCGCGCTCATGCAGGAGGGAGTCCTCCTCGACCCGCTGCTCACCCGGGCCGGGGAGCGGATAGGAGAGGAACTCTACCCGGCGGTTGCCGGCCCCGATACGGAAGCGTTCTGCACCAACATCGCCAGGTTCTGGGAGGAGCATCGCCTTGGCCGAGTCGAAGTCGCGGGAACCGGACCGCTCACGCTCCTGGTCTACGACTGCTTCGAGTGCGCCGATCTCCCCGTAACCGGAAAACCCGCATGCGCCTTCGACTCCGGAATCCTCCGTGCGCTCTTCACCCGCCACTACGGGCGGCCGACGGCGGCGATTGAGACCCGATGCTACGCGATGGGGTTCGACCACTGCCGGTTTGAGGTGGTGCCGGAGGTGACGCAAGAATTGGAGAATCTGCCCGCATAGAAACGGCCCCATCCCGCCACAATCTCGGCCGCGTTCACGCCGCTACGTCCAGGACTCGATACAGCGTATACACGGCAACGGGAATGCCGATGACCGTCAGGATAGAATGGAACCGAGAAAAGAGACGGAAAAACCAATGCGATAGCCGGGAATCGAACCCGGGCTAGAGGCTTGGGAAGCCCCTGTCCTACCGCTAGACTACTATCGCTCCGGTATCATTACATGTTAACCGGAGAGATAATAAAGATTCGGCTCCCGCCGCAAGCGGGATGCGAGCGTGACGGCGGACCCCCTCCCCCCGGGCGACCGGGACACGGCCGCTCGCACGACGGGAGCCGCAAACCGATTCTCCATCCAGGATCCGCGCGCTTTCGATACCCTTAAGATTCCTCCCGGTAAACATGATGCAGCACTTGCATGTGCTGGCTATGGTAAGTCCGACGTGCTCCCGAAAGCACTGCCCTCTCGGGCTTGGGATTACAGAGATTAGTCAGTAAAAGACTCTTTTCTGGACTTAACATAGCGTATCTAACGGAGGTGTATGAATGGCAAGAATGTATGCTCGGCGCCGCGGAACCAGCGGTTCCGTCCGACCCTACCGGAAGGAAACTCCCGAGTGGTCCAACACGGATACAGCGGAGATCGAGAAGATCATCATCGATCTTCGCAAAGACGGCCTCTCGGCCAGCCAGATCGGCCTCGTGCTGCGGGACAGATATGCCGTCCCTGATGTCAAACTCGCCACGGGCAAGCGGATAACGGAGATCCTCCGCGAAAAAGGTCTCGAATCGGAGATCCCCGAAGATCTCAGAGACCTGATGCGGAAAGCGCTCAGGATGAGGAAACACCTGGCGGAGAACAAAAAAGACAAGCTCAACGCGCGCCAGCTCCAGGTCGCGGAGTCCAAGGTGCGCAGACTGGTCAAGTACTACACCAAGTCCGGACGGCTGCCGAAAGACTGGACCTACAGACCGGAGACTGCTGAGATCCTGCTATCGCGCTGATGATCCATGTCGCTTGACGTTGCTGTTGCAGAACTCGCCGATCACCTGCTAAAGCAGGAGTTTGTGGAGGTGCTGGCGCACCACGATGCGGACGGTATAGCCGCCGCGTCCATCCTCTGCCACGCCATGTACCGCAAGGGCATGCAGTTCCGGCTGAGGATCCGCCCGGTCATCACCACGGCGGACGTGCCGCGCGACAGCAGCGTACTTCTCTGCGACTTCGGATCAGCACTCCCGGATCTCTCCAGCGACGTGATGGTGGTGGACCACCATATGCCCCACTTCGAGGGCGAGTACCACGTCAACCCGCGTCTCGAGGGAATCGACGGCGATCGGAACCTCTCGGCAGCCGGCGCAGCATACCTTGTCGCACAGCGCATGGGAGACAACCGCGACCTCGCGGGGCTTGCGCTTCTCGGGATCCTCGGCGACGGTCAGGAGATTGAAGGGCCGAATCGGGAGATCGTGAATGAAGGCATCGCAAACGGGTTCATCACGCCCAACCGGGGCCTCCGCCTCGCGGGGAGGGGGCTGGTGGAGCAACTCGCGCTCGCCCTCAACCCCTACCTCGACGGGCTCTCAGGCACTCCCGAGACCGCCCGCACACTGGTCGCGCAGGTCACAGACGAAGACGACGTTGACTATGAGACCCTCCTCTCCCGGATCGTCCTTGCAACCGCTCCGCAGGCATCGCTCTCCGCACTCTGCGGGCTCTGGGGTACCACCTACAGCCTCGGGCGGGAAGTGATCGACGAGGCCATGAACCTTGCCGCCGTCGTCGATGCATGCGGCAAGACGGGATGCGGCGACATCGGCGCATCACTCTGCCTCCGTTCGACCCACGCGCTCCAGGAAGCCTGGGAGATCGCCGTCCGCTATCGACAGGCGGTCATCTCCAGCATCCAGAGGGCGCGCCGCCTTGACGAGCGTCTTGCTCTCTTTGAGGTGGACGATGGAACGGTGACAAGCGACGTCGCGGATGCGCTCGCAAACGACCTCACCCAGAGCGGTCCCGTCTTTGTCATCGGAGAGAGGGAGGGACAGTGCCATATATCAGCGCGCTGCCCTCCGGGGATCGACCTCGACCTCGAAGCACTGATGCGGAGGCTCGCTGAAGAATGCGGTGGCCAGGGCGGTGGGCATCACCGGAGAGCCGGGGCCAATATCGCTGCCGATCAGGTAGAGAAGTTTAAGCAGGGTCTCCTGGAGGCGGTGCCCGCATGATCCGAATCGAAGGTTTCATCGAGACGCCGCACAGGCATCCCCAGTGCGTCGCAGCAGCGCTCGAGCCCGATAACCTTACCCTGATCAGAACCTACCCGATTGAGGGAGGGGTTCGGGCCGAGATCGATGGAACCAAACTCCGATCGATCACCGCCTCGGTGGACGACTACCTCATGAACCTGGCGATAGCGGAGGAGGTATGCACCTGCGCTTCGAAACGGCGGGAGAACCTCGGGAGTGATGATGCTAACCCATCGGGACTGAGGAGCGAGAAAATCAGAAGGAAGTGATACCATGGCAAAGAAGAAACAGGTTGGAAGAAGAGTTGAAGGCTGGAAGGCCAAGAAGTGGTACCGTGTCTTTGTGCCCGACAGCTTCGGTAAAGTTGAGATCGGCGATACCATCTCTGCCGATCCCGAGAACATGATCGGCCGGGTTATGACCGCAACACTCGGTGAGATTGTGCAGGACTACTCAAAGTCCCACATCAAGATGAAGTTCAAGATCAACAACGTTGCCGGCGATGCCGCATACACCGAGTTCGTCGGGCATGAAGTGACCCGGGACTACCTCCGGTCGATGGTGAAGCGGCGGGCATCCCGCATTGACACCATCCACCCGATCATCAGCAAGGACGGCAAACTGCTCCGGGTGACCGTCGTCTGTCTCACCCTCTCGAGGGCCGATCAGAGCCAGGTCCACGCCGTGCGGCAGGCAATCTCGCAGGCCCTCACCGCCCGTGCGGCGGAGAGCGACTTTGAGACCCTGGTCAAGGATATCGTCTCCGGGGATATGGCCCGCGATATCTTCAAGGTCGCAAAGGAGATTTACCCGATCCGCCGGGTCGAGATCACCAAGTCCAAACTCGAGCAGATCGCAACTGTATAAGGGCGGCTGCTCCCCCCATTTTTCTATCCGCACCAACGTTGCTCTTCTCCCCGTCGCGATGTTGGATCGATACAAAGAGTATATACTCTATGACCGGGTATACCCCCGCACAAAGGCGTCCAGGGAGGTGAAGATGGTGACGGTCAAAGAGCAGGCTACAGAGACGCGGTCAAGTGATCAGGTTATCCCAAACCAGGATCACCCAGAGAAACAGCAGAGGATAGCCCATGGGGTTATCAGAGGAATGCTCGTTCAGTTTTACCGGGAGTGGACAACTTTTCGGAGCGGCGCGAGCGGCGGGACCAGCATGCTCGCGGCAAACGCGCTGCTTGACCGGCACTCGCATCAGATCCACGATGCCGTGTGCGACGTGGAGGCGATCATCGGTGACGATATCGCAGTGGAGATCCGGTGCCTCTCGGCCGATATGATCGAGACGACCAATATCCTCATCATGCTCGGCTGTGAGGAGGAATGCTACAGGCGCGGGGACGCTCTTGCGAAGAGGTGTCTTGCGCTGCAGAGAATGGTCGATGCGGCCCGGTGAGCAGTACCATCTCTGCTCACCGGGAAGAGTAATCAGGTTCGCGATCTCACCTGTTTCCGATGATTGCTCACAAAGTGTTATTTGTGGTGCTGGACGGGGTATCCGACCGTCCCTGTGATGCGTTGAACGGATTGACGCCGCTTGAGGCTGCAAAGACTCCGGTCCTCGATCGGATCGCAGCCGAAGGGATCTGCGGGATCATGGACTCCGTTGCCCCGGGGATCCGCCCTGGCTCCGATACCTCTCACCTTGCCCTGCTCGGTTACCCGCCGCAGGAGTACTACACCGGCCGTGGGCCGCTCGAGGCCGAGGGAACCGGGATCCACATGACCGCCGGGATGATCGGGTTTCGGTGCAACTTCGCCACGGTCGACGAAAACGGCCTCATCACCGACCGCCGGGCAGGGCGGATCTCCGGGACCGCGCCGCTTGCAGAGGCCATCCGGGAGGAAGTCGACCTCTCGGCGCTTGGCGTCGAGTTCAGGTTCGAGTCGGGTGCCGGCCACCGTGCAGCCCTCGCCCTTTCAGGAGTTGGGCTCGGGGATAAGGTCTCCTCGAACGACCCAAAGAAGGAGGGGGTGAAACCGCCGGCCGTCAAGCCCTGCACCGATGATCCGGCGGATAAGAAGACTGCCGAAGCCTGCAACGAGTTTATCCGGCAGTCATCGAAGGTCCTCTACGATCACCCGCTGAATATCAAACGGATGGAAGAGGGGCTCCCGCCCGCAAACCTCCTCCTGATCCGGGGCGCCGGAAAGATGGGCAAGTTCCCGCAATTTTCGGAGCGCTATGGTCTTTCCGGGAGCGTCATCTCCGCCGCGACGCTTATTACCGGGATCGGGAAGGTCGTGGGGCTCGAACATATCCCGGTGCCCGGAACGACCGGGTCGGTCAACTCCGATCTCAACGCCAAAGTGAAGGCGGCACTCGGTGAGCTTGAACGGAAAGACTTCGTCCTGATGAACATCAAAGGAGCGGACGAGGCCGGTCATGATGGGAAAGGCATCCAGAAACGCGACTTCATCGAGGTTATCGATGCAGCACTCGAACCGCTGCTTGATCTCCCAGATACCCTGCTCGTCATCTGCGCCGATCACAGCACACCGTGCTCGATAAAGGATCACAGCGCCGATCCCGTGCCGGTCGTCATCAGAGGACCCGGGGTCAGGGTGGATCGGAACACCCGGTTCGATGAGATCTCGTGCGCCGAAGGAGGCCTCCACCGCATCCGTGGCCTCGATCTCATGCCGATAGTCCTGGATCTAATTAATAAGAGTCATAAGTATGGCGCATGAAGATTATACCAGGTTAAATGGGATCGACCGAAGAGCGCGACTGGATCAGGGCATGCACACTCCCGGATAAGACTGAACTCCAGGAGCGAACGCTCAAGACCGATCGGGATATCGTCATCGGTGAGCGGTCGCGGATCGATTACGGTCTTCAGGGCAACGAGGTCGTGGTCTGTGAGTTCTGCAAGATCAACGGCAACATTCTTGCCACCGGCGACGTCCGGATAGACAACTGGTGCGAGATCGGCGGGGATGTCGTCGTGGAGGGAGACGCCTACCTTGGCGAGGGAGTGAAGATCCAGGGCAAACTCGTCGTCAAAGGCGACCTCGATATCGGGGATAACGTCCAGATTGAGCGCGGGTTCGAGGCAAAGGGCTGGATATCCATCCGCAACCCCATGCCGGTCATCATCTACATCGTGATGTACCTGGTGGCCGTCCTCGGGATCGAGAGGGAGGACGAACTCGACTCCGTCCTCCAGAAACTCTTTGGTGAGGAGGAGAACCCCGCCGCCACCCCGCTGATGATCCCGACCGGTGCCATCCTCGATATGCAGACGTTCTCGGTCCCGGAGAAGATGATCGTCGGATCTGGATGCCGGCTGCACGGAAACATCCGCGCCGCCTCGATCGCGGTCCGGGAGGAGACGACGATCTTTGGAAGCCTGCATGTGCGGGAGGGCGCGAGCATCGCACGAGGTTCGGTCATTCACGGTGAGATCCAGAGCGACGGCGATGTGACTATCGAGCAGGGCGGGCACATCCTCGGAAACATATCCTGCCGGTGCCTCACCCTGCACGAGGATGCCCGTGTGGATGGGGTCATCCGGGCGCCGGGAGGACTGAAGATTGAGAGGTGAGCAGCATGAGGATTGCAGAGATTCTTGAGGTCGACGGGTGCCGGCTGGTTGAACCGTCGTTTGCGGAACTGACAGAAGACATTTACACGACGTTGCTGCTCCAGGGAAGACCGGACGAGGCCCGGCTTCTCGTGGACGAGAACGAGGATCCCCTTGCGCTCGCGCTGCACGACGACGGGGGCTGGCAAGCAGCATCGTTCCTCTTTCGGGATCCGACTCTTGCCGCCGTTGAGTGCTTCGAGGCCGTCGGCGGCGATATCTACCAGGAGAGCCGGGAGGCGTGGCTCTCGGCGGTCCGCGCGTACTACTGTGCAGAACTTCTGGCAGCCACCACGCCGGCTCTTGAAGACCTGCGTTCCGACCGGATAGAGATGATCCGGGATCTTACGAGAGAGGTATGGGGCAATCGCGCCGGAACCCTCTGCCTCGACTGTTGTTGTGGGTCGGGTGTCGGTTCTACGGCCCTTCAGGCGGAAGGGATACGCACACTCGCCTACGACAACGACCCCGCGCTCCTCGCGCTCGGCCTCTCGAAAGGTCGCCTCGTGCCGGAAGACACCATGTGCATCGATGCCCGGGCGGCTTCCCGCTACATTGCACCAGTGCCGCTCGGTGCCGCGTTCATGGCCGGAGAGATCTATACCTACAATACCGACCTCTGGAAGCCGATCGTCACCGAGCTCCTCTCCCTCACCGATGAAACACTGATCACGCTCGGCACAGAGGCCGAAGCAGCCCGGGTTCGAGAGTGGTGCACCGGGCAGGGGCGAGAGGTCGAAGTCTTCGAGAACCAGCGGGATCCCATCTACGACCGATGGTGTTGCGTCGCAAGACGAACTTGATATCGGCAGATAGTCTGGCCAATATATAAGTCGGAGTATCCCCTACCCTTTTTCCCGCAATTGTGACGCATCAGCCGCGGTCCAGGTTCTGCGGCTTTGATCTTCAATCTGGTGTCATCTGCATGAATACAGCCAAACGAATATACAACGTCTTATTCATCTCCGTCTTCGCCACCATGCTAGGGCTGGGTGTCGTCAGCCCGCTGCTCCCCATTTATGCAGAGAACCTGGGTGCGACCGGCATATGGCTCGGAATCATCTTCTCGGCCTTCGCGCTCTCCCGGTCGGTCTTCATGCCCATCATCGGACGGATCTCCGATCGACGGGGGAGGAAGTGGATCATCCTCATCGGCATGTTCGCGTACGCCGTCTTCTCACTCGCTTACCTCATCGTCGATAACGTCTACTCCCTCACGGCCGTCCGTTTCGCTCACGGGATTGCGTCCGCGATGGTTGTCCCGATAGCCATGGCTTATATCGCCGACCTCTCGGAAAAGGGCAAGGAGGGAAGCCATATGGGGAACTTCTCCATATCGATGTTCCTCGGTCTCGGGATGGGACCGCTGCTCGGCGGATTCTTGAACGATGGGTTCGGCATGGCGTCGGTCTTCTACGTCATGGCCGCGCTCTCGGCGTTCGCCACGCTCCTCGTCGCCGTCTCCCTTCCAGAGGCGAGACCGGGGAGGTTTGCTCCCCAGAGCAGAGAGACCGCCCCCGCGCGGGAGATCTTTGGGCTCCCGGTGATGAGAGGAGTCCTGATCTTCACCCTCATCAGCGCTCTCGGCCGCGGTGGGATGATGGTCTTCATTCCCGTCTTCGCGCCGCTGGTCGCGATCAGCCCGTCTGAAGTGGGGATCATCCTCTCTGTGAACACCTTCCTGATGGCGTTCCTCCAGGTGCCGATAGGGAGGATAACCGATAAAGGGAACAAAGTGGCCCTGATCGTCATCGGGTCCGCGGTAGCGGCAGTGGCGCTTGCCGTAATCCCGCTCTCCAGGTCGTTCTGGCCGTTGCTCGTGATCACCGCGATCATCGGCGTCGGGGGTGCCATCCAGCAGCCGTCGATCATGGCCCTGACTGTCGATGCAGGCCGGACCATCGGGATGGGGACCTCGATGGGCGCTTACAACACAACCTTCGGGATAGGCATGATCCTCGCTCCGCTCATCGGAGGCATCTTTATGGACTTTATAAGCATCGACGCTGTCTTTTATGTCAGCGGGGCAATAAGCCTTCTCGCAACCGTTGTCTTTGCGGTGATGATGCAGAAGAGTGCTCGTCAGGACGTCGGTAAAGAAAGCCCCGGATAGGATGACCTCATCCACTCCGGGTCTTGGCGGGGAGAATCACCTTACGGCGTCACCTCCTCCTCGGCGCACTCGAGTTCTGCGACGATCTCGGCCGCATCGTCCACCTGCCGGACGAGATCCCTGATCTCTATCAGGCGCTCGGCACCGATGAAGTGCTCCGCCATCACCCGGGCCATATCGGTGAGCTCGATCCGGCCCGCCCGCCGTCGAACCAGCCCGTAGTCGAGAAGGGTGGGGAGGGCCGGCTCCAGCGTCCCGACCATCGTGTGGTTCATCCGGATGATCTCCTGTTCGTCGCCGCCGCAGACAACGGCGTTTGCAACGAACTCTTCCGTGCTCTGCTCCATATCATACTCGGGTGCAACCTCCTCCATCTCACCCCGCAAAAGACCGATGGCAACCTCTTCCTCGGTCTTTCCGGAAGTCCGGGAGTATGACCCTCCCGGCTCAGCCAGGATGACCACCCGGCCGAGGTCGTGGAAGTCCGGCCGGCCCGCCCGGCCCATCATCTGGTGAAACTCCTGAACGCTGAGCCACTGGATGCCCATCGCAAGGGCGTCAAAGATCACCTGAGAGGCCGGAAAATCGACGCCGGCGGCAAGCGCTGCCGTAGTGACCACGGCAGCGATCTCGCCGTTCGCAAACCGTTGCTCCACGTCCCGACGCTCCTGAGAGGTCAGTCCCGCGTGATACGGAGCAGCCATCTTTCCAAGGGCGTCGGCAATGACATGGCACCGGGCCCGGGAGTTGGTGAAGACGATCGTCTGGCCCCGGTAGCCTTTCGACGACCGCATCTTGTACTCCTCGGCAACCATCTGCTTGATGAACGAGATCTTCTTGGACCGCTCAAGGAAGATGAGATGCCGCTCGAGCGGGACGGGACGATCTGCGTATCGAATGAGGTTTGCCCGGAGTTTCTCGGCAAGCAGCCCGGGAGCACCGATTGTAGCAGAGAGGTAGAGGAACTGAGCATCGGGAGCGATGTACTTGAGCCGGGCAATCAACCCGTCGAGGCGGTGCCCACGCTCGGGGTCCTCGAGCGTCTGGACCTCGTCGATGACGACGGTCCCGATATCTTTGAGCGGCCTCCCGGTCCGGAGAGCGTGGTCGATTCCCTCGTAGGTCCCCACCACGACAGGAGCGTTGAGATCCCGGTCCCCTGCCGGCCGGGTCTCGGGGAGATTGAGGCGGCTCACCCCCACCTGGAGGGAAACCCGGACAAGGTGGCCGTAGCGGTCGCGGAACCGCTGGTATTTCTGGTTGGCAAGCGCGACAAGCGGAACCAGGAAGAGCATCCTTCCACGGCCTTCGAGGAAGTTCTTCATCCCGGCCATCTCCCCGATGAAGGTCTTACCGCTCGCTGTTGCAGAGACGACGAGGAGATGCTGGCCCTCGAGAAGCCCCCCCTGGACAGCGAGCTGCTGGACGGGCATCAGGTACTCAACCCCGGCAGCCTTTGTGAACGCGGGGGGCAGCGCGAGCTCTGTGACATGGGCGGTCTTTTGGACCACATGCGCCTCCAGCCGGTCAAAGAGGGTCCGCTGCCGGTCAGGGTGATCCGGCCCGATGGATGCCAGCACCCGGTCAAGATCCCGAACCTGGGCGAGAAGTTTTTCGAGGTGGACGAGCACCGAACCGCCAAACCTCCCAAGATAACCGAGTTCCCGGCGCATCTCGCGTTTTGCGCAGTCCATACAGATCCACTCCCCGCCGTACCGGACCCCGGTTGCTTTATCGACGGGGACGAACCGGTCTTCGAGCTGGCAGAACCGGCAGATATCAATCCGCGACGACGGGATCTGCAGATCGGCCAGGAACGACTCAAACTCCGGGCTCTCCGCCGCAAGGAGGACTGACGACCGGCGCAGCATCGTGATGAGCTCACGGGTGGGAGTGGGCTTGAGTTGTTTGCCCCGCCTGCGCATCTTGAAGTTCTTCGGGCGATGACCCTTCGGGGTTTTGGTCAGATCGACGAACCCGGAACCCTGAACATGCCCGCTCTCAACGAACAACAGTTTGTACGTGCCTTTCTGGGGCTGGACGATAACCTTCATGGTGCGATCAGGTCGTGGATCGTGTAGGCGAGCCCCACCGTCTCCAGTCGCTTGAGAAAATCAGTAAACTCCTCATCAACAATAAGGATTGCGCACTCACGGCCATGGAACGCCGCCTCGATGACACCCTCGCGGGAGCCAAAGAACATATCCGGCTCGATGTCTGCCTTCTTGAGAGCCACATACGACTCGAGGCCGACAGCGGCCACGACCTCGGCGTTGCGGATGACATCCCTGAGGAGATCCGTGCGGACCTTCCTGGATCCGCCGAGCTCCACTCGCGGCACTTTGCAGACATGGATGAGCCCCTCCTCATGATCGATGATGCCGTTTAACTGAGCAACGCCGAGATCCTCACCGGGCTGGGCATCCATCGTCGCGATCCCGGTGGCGCTCCGCTCCTCTTTCGCCGCATAGAGCCAGCCGTCCTGCATGAAGACACCGACTCTGTCCCCCTTCCGGATCTCCTCGCGGGCGATGGCTGTCCAGACTGCCACCTGCTGAATGATGTCGCGGTTGACGTGGCGGGCGTACGATTCAAGAGCCTCGGCGTGCCGCAGGACCCACTCGATCCCGCTCTTCGTCACCTCGTATCGACCTCGGCCATGAGCGGTGACGAGCCCTTCATCCACCAGCTCCCGGATGTACTCGGAGACTGCCTGGGGTGTCACACCAAGTTTCTCGGCGATCTCCTGCTGGCGAATGGCCGGCTGGTGCTCCGCAATCTCCACCAGGATCTGGAACCGCGTCGCCTCTCGTTTACTGCGCAGGATGACGTAAAGGGGATCTTCACTGAGGCCGGTCAAGCAACACCATTCCCTGCCCTTTCACATCGAGACTGGGGATCCTCTTCGCCAGCCCCTTGATGAAGATCGGACTGACTCCATATTTTCTAGATATATCGCCGATCGAGGTAGTCCCTGCCGAGATCTCCTGCTCAACCGAATCCACGATCGCACGAAGGCTCTCGTCGTTAGAGATGGCGATGTGCAGCAGGTCTCCGATATCCCCCATGGAACACTGAAAATTTGCCCTGAATTTGCTGTATGTCGTCCGGTATTCCTTCATCGGCTTCTGGCCGGGCTTGGGCATCCGCCACTGCTCTTCGATCAGGTTTCCTTTCTTGAGAATGGAGAGGCACTCAGTCACCACCGAGGCATCAACATACGCCCCCAGTTCCTCCTCGGTCAGCCAGGCCTTGTTTAAGAGATCGTAGATCTTTTTATAGTCCGCATTATTGAATGTTATTAGAAGAGGAACCAGTTCAACCGGATCGTTAAGAATCTTAATATGTCCTGTCAATGCGATACCCTATTACTATATCGTTGTATAACTCCATAAATTTTTGCTGAAATTTCAATGCGTACATGTGGCACTATCATCATCCGGGGCATCGTCCAGGGGGTTGGATTTCGCCCCTTTGTCTACGCAAAGGCCCGAGAATACGGGATCAAGGGGACCGTCAAAAATCTCGGGAGCGAGGTGGAGATCCGCGCGTTCGGTGACCGGTTTGAGGAATTTCTGGAGGCTGTTTCACGGGGAACGCCATTATCTCACATAGATTCTATAGATGTCCGGAATCTTTGCGGTGACCCCCCCGATACGTTTACGATTCTTGAGAGCGGCTCCGGAAGTCTCTCGGGCTTCATCCCGCCAGACGTCGCCATCTGTGACGACTGTATCGCTGATATTCTCACACCGGGCGGGCGATACGAGGGTTACTGGGCCACATCCTGCGTCAACTGCGGTCCGCGATACAGCATCATCAATGCGATCCCCTACGATCGGGAACGGACATCCATGATAGAGTTCCCGATGTGCCCCCCCTGCGAGCGCGAGTATACCGATCCCTCGTGCCGGCGCCACCATGCGCAGACGATCGCCTGTGCGGCCTGCGGACCGCACCTTGCCCTTCTGCGAATTGATGGGACTCCGATAGAAGGGGAGCCCATCAAAAAAGCGGCAGAACTCCTCGATGCCGGTTCAATCGTCGCCATCCGTGGGATCGGGGGGTTCCATATCGCCTGCACCGAAGAGGCAGCTCCTGAGTTGAAACGCCGCCTGGGCCGAACGGAGCAGCCCCTCGCAGTGATGGTGACTCCAGAGGAGGTGGAGCGGATCGCGGTCGTATCCGAGGAAGAGCGAAAGATCCTCCACTCCCGGGAGCGGCCGATCGTGGTGCTTGAGAAGCGGGATCCCGCGTCACACCAGGCGATCTCGGATCTCCACACCATCGGGTGCATGCTCCCCTACACCGGGCTGCACCACCTCCTCTTTGCGAACCTCGCTCACCCGCTCCTCGTCATGACGAGCGCAAACCTTCCGGGCTATCCGATGATCACCGATCTTGCGACCGCCCTTGAACGACTCTCGGGAGAGGTCGATTACATCCTCACCCACAACCGGCAGATCGTCAACCGGTGCGACGACTCCGTTGTACGGGACGGTTACATCATCCGCCTCTCCCGCGGCTTCGCCCCGAAACGGGCGGCGATCGATCTCGGTGATGCGTGCATCCTCGGTGTCGGACCGGAACTGAACGCAAACATCTCCATCTACAAGGACGGATTCTGCATCACCTCGCCCCACGTAGGAAACGTGAGAAACCCCCAGACCCTCGCCTACCTGCAGGAGACGGCAGAGAAGATCGGAGGGCTCGTCGGCGCCCGGTATGATTGGATCGTTCACGATCTCCATCCCCAGTTCCTCTCAACGCGCTACGCGAGGGAGGTTGCGGAGGCAACCGGGGCGGACCTCCTCGCAGTCCAGCACCACCGGGCGCACATAGCGGCGGCGACCCGGGAGGAGTGCATCGGGATCGCCATCGATGGTGTGGGCTATGGCGATGACGGCACAATCTGGGGCGGCGAGGTCTTCGCCGGGCAGGTACCCAACCTCGACCGGGTCGGTCACCTCGAGGTCGTCCCGATGCCGGGCGGCGATCTTGCCACCCGGTATCCCGAACGGATGCTCTACGGCATCCTGCCGACAGACGAGGTCCGCGACCTGCTCGCATCGAGAGGGTGGAGCGAGATCGAACTTGCGGTTCTCGCACGGCAGGTCGAACGGGGCTTAAACGTCGCGAGTACTTCCAGCACCGGCCGGGTTCTTGACGCCGCAGCGGCACTCCTTGGGATCTGCCGGGAGCGGACCTACGATGGAGAGCCGGCGATGAAACTTGAGGCGAGAGCCTACGCGGGAAAACCATCGGTCTGGGAACACAACATCCTGCGCGGAAAAGACGGCTGTGAGGTCCTCTCGACCCGATCGATTCTCGCAGAGGCCTACCGGCGGTTCGGTGCCGGGGAGCGGGTCGAAGATATCGCCGCATCCATCCAGTATAATCTCGCGAGAGGCGTTGCCGCGATGGCCGTCAATGCGGCAGAAGAGCGTGGGATCCCGCGGGTTGCCCTCTCGGGCGGGGTAGCCTACAACCGGGCGATCAGAGAGACGATCCGGGCTGAGATCCTTGCCGCCGGGCTCGAGTTCGTCATGAACAGGGATTATCCCCTCGGTGACGGATGCATCAGCTTCGGGCAGGTGGTCTACGGGGGGAGTATTGAGAAGTAAGCCGAGCAGAAACTCTGGCTAAAGCGATCACTCCGGCTCCTGTCCTCGAATATCAGGGAGGAGCCGCCCATCCGATACTCTCCTTACAGCCGTAAGCGTCTCCTCTGTACAGACTGTAGCAAGGCAAAACTATTCTTGAGAAGAGCAACCATCAGGGGAGATATTCACAAAAGCGCCAGCACCCACCGGCGAAAGAAAAAGGGTTTAGCCGAAGAGGGCACCGAGACCGGCCATGCCGCTCTCTTCTTCCTCTTCCTTCTTCTCCTCTTTCTTCTCCTCTGCTTCGGCTGCGGGTGCGGCGGCTGCAGGGGCAGCGGCTGCGGCGGGCGCAGCGGCGACAGGTGCAACGGCGGCCTTGCTGATGGCCTCCTCGATGTTCACGTCCTCGAGTGCGGCGACAAGGGCCTTCACACGGGCGTCATCAACGGCGACACCGGCCGCGTTCAGGACAGCAGTCACATTCTCTTCAGTAATCTCTTTGCCTGCGTTGTGCAGGAGCAGTGCAGCGTAGATATACTCCATGTTGATTCACCTCATTCTTTTGAAATAGTGTTTAGCCGAAGAGGGCGCCGAGACCGGCCATGCCGCTCTCTTCCTCCTCTTCCTTCTTCTCCTCTTCCTTCTCCTCTTCCCCGGACTTTGCCTCGGCCGGCGCCTCTACCGCAGCAGGGGCTGCGGCAGTCGCAGCGGAGGCTGCCTGCAGGGTCGCTTCATCAAGTTCGAAGCCGTGGCTCTGTGCAGCAAGCGCAACGGCCAGCATCTCGCGCTGTGCCCGTCCGATGATCAGGTCGACGATATCTTTCTCGTAGATGCTCGCCTCGACACCCACGTTCCGGGCTTCCTGGACCGCCTTGCCAATGATCGCGCCGATGGTAATCGACGTCGGGATGACTGCGTTGACCGAGAGGTTGAATGCCTGCTGGGCAGCAAGTGCGATGTTGTTCGCGTAGGCTTCTTCATCGATAGAGAGCAGATCCGGTGTAAAGATAGTGCCCCGATAGTAGGCAGCCTGCAGGACGAGGCCGACATCCATAGGCTTGATGCCGAGCTTGAGAAGCGCATCGGCAATCTTCTTATTGATGGTCTCGCCCTTCTTCACGACAGTCTTTTCCTCGCGGATCTTGACTTTTCCGCCCTCAATGACTGCGGGAATGCCCACCTGCTGAAGCTCACCGACGATTGGACCGGGCTTGAAGCTGGTCGGACCCTTCGGGACAACAATATCCTCAGGAGCGGTCTCACCAGGCTTTGCAGCCATCTTCGTCTTGGTCTTCTCCAGCTGCTTAAAGAGCTTGAAGGGATTCTCGTTCGTGAAGATCAGGGCGCTCTGGCCTTCGGCGTAGTCGTTTAATGCCGCAACGCTGCCGCCGAGCTCGTTTAAGGCGTGCTCGATCAGCGTGTTCCGGGCCATCTTCACCGTCGCGGTCCCGCGGAGGTTCCGCCGGATCTGCTGGACCTGCGATGCCGGAATGCCGTACATGTCCACGACACCGACAAGCGCGTGCTCCTCGATGCCGCGCTTGATCGCCTCGACCTCTTCCTTCTTCCACCGGGGCAGGTGGTGCGTATAGAGTGCCATCAGATTACCCTCACTGCCGGCCCCATGGTCGTTTTCACGTAGACCGAATGAATGTTCATTGCCCCGCTCTCGAGGACAGACTCAACCCGTCGCAGGATCACATCAATATTCTCGGCGATCGCTGCCGGGTCCATGCTTGCCGATCCGACCTTCGCATGGAAGACTTTCTTGTCCTTCGTCCGGATCCTCACGGAACTTCTCAGCCGCTGGACGACGGGCCTGATATCCATTCCCTGCGGAATCGGCATCGGCATTCGTCCGCGCGGACCAAGCCTGACACCGAGGTACCGGCCGACGAGAGGCATCACTGCCGTCTCAGCAAGGAAGAACTGGTACTCCTCCGCCACTTTTCGCGCTTCCCGGGGTTCTCCCCCGAGCCGCTCAATCTCCTCAGGCCCGATGATGAGGTCCACATTCACCTCTTTTGCCTGCGTGGTGATGTCGCCCTTCCCGAGAACGGCGATCTTGACGTTGTCAAAACCGTTCGGGAGAAGAATCGTCTCATCAATACGATTCTTGGGCTGGGACATATCGATATTCCTGAGGTTGACGGTGATATCCACACTCTCCTTGAACTTCCGTTCCGGAGCCTTCTCCAGTGCCGTCTTTACGGCTTCCTGTATAGTGGTTCTGTCAACCATCCTTTGCCTCCATAGTACACGACCTCACGATCTTCTATGGTTGTCTGACATCTATTCGACGAGTACGCCGTCGTACTTTCCATCGTTGATGGCCTGGATCATCTCGCGGGGCTTCATACCCTCGACGGTGACACCAACACTCACGCACGTACCGACAACCTCTTTAACAGCGGATTTCAGGTCGTACGAGAGCATGTCATCAAGTTTCATACGGGCGATACGAACGGCGGCCTCCAGCGGCAGGTTTCCTGCCACCTGAGTACCCGGCTCTGCAGAACCCTTCGCGATACCGGCCTCTTTCATAATGAGTGCCGTTGTGGGCGGAATACCCACCTCAATCGTGAAGTTCCGTTTCTCGTCGACCGTGACAGTCACCGGCACCTGCATGCCGTTGAAGTCCGCTGTTTTCTTGTTGATCTCGTCGACGACAGCCTTCACGTTGATACCGAGAGGTCCTAGCGCCGGTCCGAGAGGTGGACCTGCTGTTGCCTTGCCGCCGGGTACCAATACCTCGACCGTTTCTGCCATACAAATTCACCAGCTTATTCCTCAGGAGGAATAGTTGCCTGGGTTATCTAAGGTCACCGTGAGAGAATTTAAATATAGTGCCGGGCGGCTCCACACCGGTTCCCCCGCCAATCAGGGAGCATGAATGCGCGAAGGCGAGAGAACTGGTTAGGCAGCACCTGCAACGCAAGGAGCCTTACCGCCATCCAAAAAGAGTGAGAATATTCTCAGCTCGTCTCTTCCGTCCGCTCTACGATGCGGACGGAGTCCCCGCGTACCGTGATCGGAATCGGGACCATACTCTCGTATAACTCGACCGTAATCTCTTCTTTCCCGGAATCGATCCTCTTTACGACCGCCTTCTCACCCTTGAAGGGGCCGGCGATGATCTCGACGATAGTGCCCTCGGCGATGCCGCTGACCACCGGCTTCGGCACCAGGAAATGTTCAACCTCCGAGAGGGCAGTCGAGCCATGCACCACGGCACGCGCATGGGGGATCAACTCTACCAGTTGCTCGATCCGGGCCAGGGAATCAGGGCTCTCCACAAGGACGTATCCTCTCAGTTCCTCGGGAGCCATAACTGCCACGACATGGATATCCTTCTGGTCCCGGATAACCTTCTCGATGTTGTCGGCTACGGTCCGTTCCTGTTTTGCGGTCGTCTTTATTGCATATATCCGGTTTGTGCTCTCAGCCATATCCATCATTTGGGCATTACCAGCATAATCTCGTATATGATAAAGCCGACAAGACCGATGAGCATGATCCCGGCCGCCGCCACGATCGCAATCTTGGAGAACTCATCGCGGGTCGGCGTTCGTGCAAGCTTCAGCACGCGCCAGTACTTCTTGAAGAGTTCCTCTTCGATCTTGATCGATTTTACTTCGTTGAATTTTTCCTTATAGTCCATCATATCGGCTCACTTCAGAAAGTCGATCTCAAACTCCTTCATCATTCGTGGCGTACTCTTTTCATTCCTCCCATATATTTGTGGTGACCGAACTCCAGTGACGACAAGCAGTGTCCGCATCTTGCCCTGCATATCAGGATCGACCTGGGCACCCCAGATGATGCGGGCATCGGGATCTATACGGTCGTAGACCTCCTGGATGACGGCCTCCGCTTCATACATCGTCATATCCGGCCCACCGACAACATTGACGAGTGCTGCGCTCGCCCCGGAGATATCCACATCAAGCAGTGGGGAACGCAACGCCTTCTTGACCGAGTCGGCGGCTTTATCCTCGCTGTCACTCTCGCCCATCCCGATCATCGCAACGCCGCCGCGCTCCATGACGGTCCGGACATCGGCGAAGTCCAGGTTGACAAGCCCGGGCATCGTGATGAGCTCGGTGATGCCCTTGACGGCCCGCATCAGCACTTCGTCCGAGACCTTGAAGGCAGCGTGGAGCGGGAGGCGGGGAACGACCTCAAGCAGGCGGTCATTCGGGACGACGATGACGGTATCCGCCACTTCCCGAAGCCGCTCAAGGCCTGCCTCGGCATTCTGGGCGCGTATGGCACCCTCGGTCGTGAACGGCAGGGTGACGACGGCGATGGTCAGGGCACCCTCCTCCCGGGCGGCTTTCGCGACGACGGGTGCGGAGCCTGTGCCGGTGCCGCCCCCGAGTCCCGTGGTGATGAAGACCATATCGCACCCCTCAACAGCGCGTTTGATATCGTCTTCGTTCTCAAGAGCCGCCTCCTCACCGACCTGGGGAATCGAACCCGCACCAAGACCGCGAGTTCTCTGCCTCCCGATAAGGATCCGGGTATCCGCGCGGGTTCGGATAAGGTGCTGAGCATCGGTGTTGAGAGCGATCAGCCGCGCCCCATTGATGCCTTCCTCCGCCATTCGGGTGACCGTATTCGACCCTCCGCCTCCGCATCCGACGACTGCGATCTCGGTCCGGAGTTCCATAAGGACATCTTCAAGTTCCTTATCAACCTCAGTGGGTTCAACAAAACGTTGCTCCTCTCGTGCCCGTGAAAGTGCTTCTTCTACGATGGACTTCATATATACCCCTCCAATCCCGGAATATGTATCCGCTTCACGCTGGTTGTCTGCACTGCATCAGGTGTGATCGTTCGCCCCCCGATCTCAACCGCTTCCCCGTTGGCAAGCTTGGCAAAGAGTGATCCTCTTGGGATCCCATGTCTACGCGCCTTTTCAGGATCGAACCGCACCTTCCGAAGGACAAGGTGATCACCGTCGATAGCAGCGTCTTCACAGATAAGTAAGAGTTTTACGCAGAGGGTAGTTATATCCCTTGCGAGTTGAGAGGACTCATTTTCAAAGCCGATAAACGTTGATATGACCTCTTTTGATCCTTTTGAGATATGAGCCACCTTTAATTTGTCAAGGGATTCAAGAAATTCAACCTTATTGGATTTTACGGTTTCTTCAACTAATTCCTGGATTACGGGGACCGGAACAGGGTTTCCCCGTCCAGTAAGATTATGGATATGAATGCGTGATCCGGGGGCGAGATCTTTGGCGAGAGCGCGTACTGCAAGATAGGTGGCCCATTCAAGGCGAGAGGCCTCGATGATCTCCGACTCAGAAAGGATGGGCAGGTTGGTCGCGTCGAGCAACCGTTCAATTCGCCCGGCCTCATCGGATGAAAGTGATTTCCTGTCGACGTAAGCAGCGACAGCAGAACTCGCCTCTTGCATCCTCCGGATGCTCTCGGGGTTGATGGCACCGATCTGACGGGTAGGTACAATATGACCGAAAGCACCCCGGGAGGAGAGGGCAATCTCCGTCTGCCGCACAGCGTAGTGGGTCCCGCCAAAGCCGAGGAGGTTGATCGTCTCAAGGGGCGCCGCAGAGAGGATGCTCTCCGCAACCGCTCTCCCGGCCATTGGATCGGCCCACTCGGCGGCAGTGGAGCCGATCTCGACGAAGAACGACGGTATCGCGAGCGCCGTCGGGCCGTGGTGCGTCACCTCATAGGAGACACGGTAGCCCTCCGGGGCCCTGGCGGCAAGGTTTTGCAGGACGGCATGCATCCAGGCGGGGGCTGCCGGCGCGAGCATCCCGGGCTCCCCTCCAAGGTCGGCGGTCTCGTAGTTGCCGGTCACGTGCACGGTCAGAGCAGGAGTCGGGTGCACACTCGAGTGCCGGGAGATGAAGATGATAAGGTCTGCATCGATCGTCTCGTCGATCCGGTCCTGATAGATCAGCCGCCCATCTATCTCGTGGAACGCGAGCTCGTGATCTGCAAGCGGCCATGGACCGCCCTCCCTTAGCAGAGTTCGAAGGTTGTCACGGATGTTTACCCCGGCAATGTCCTGTTTTGAGTTAATCAGCGCGATCCGCATCGATACATACGTTGGCGGGCTGCACGCTAAATGATAGTGCTGGTTGGCCGGACAGTAAATCCTATCTCTCTACAGGCAAACCATCTGTGTACTATGGACGAAGAGAAGATACGGAAAGCATTCGAGGCATACGGCATAACCAACGAGATTACCTGTCCACAGGCCTTCGAGATCGCCGAGAAATACAATATTCCAAAGATGGATATCGCCCGCTACTGCAACCAGCACGAACCGAAGATCAAGATCAGGAGTTGTCAGCTGGGCTGCTTCAGATGAGCCTCTTCCTTGAGGTCGTACCCGTCAGCGAGGCCGTAGAGACGGTGCGGAGGATAGCACCCTCACCCGGGTGCGAGGAGATCCCGCTCGAAGACGCTCTCTACCGGGTCCTTGCCCGGGACGTCCTTGCCGATATCGATATACCCGGGTTTGACCGGTCGACGGTCGACGGCTACGCTGTCATTGCGGCCGATACCACCGGGGCTTCCGAGGCCATTCCGGCGATGCTCCAGTGCCGGGGTCGGGTCCTGATGGGGAAGGCCAATGCAGATCGGATCTCCCCGGGGACCTGCTGGTACGTCCCTACAGGAGGGGCTCTTCCCGAGGGGGCGGACGCAGTTGTGATGATCGAGCACGCAGAGCAGATCGGAGACGATATCCTGGTGCATCGCCCGGTGGCACCCGGAGAGAATGTGGTCCTTCGCGGCGAAGACTTTGAGGGAGGAAAAACGGTCCTTGAACGGGGACGCATGCTCTCGCCGCGCGAGATCGGTGTCGTCGCGGCGATCGGCGCCGACAGGGTCTGCGTGATGAAGACGCCGAAGGTCGGGATCATATCAACAGGAAACGAGGTCGTCCCGATCACGAGCACTCCCGGGCCAGGCGAGGTGCGGGATGCAAACTCCTACCTGGCCGGGACCTTTGTCGCGGAGCGAGGCTGCCACCCGGTATACTTCGGGATTGTCCGGGATGAACGGGCAGCCTTGCGGCAGGTGATCTCATCGGCACTCGATCAGTGCGACGTAGTCCTGATATCAGGGGGGTCCTCGAAGGATGAACGGGACAACACCGCGGCGGTCATCGAAGAACTCGGTGAGGTGCTGGTGCACGGGATCGCGCTCGCTCCTGGAAAACCCACGATCATCGGGACTGCCCGGGGAAAACCGGTCATCGGGCTCCCCGGGCACCCGGCTTCGGCCTTCGTCGTGCTCGTCGCTATCGTCGAACACCTGCTCGCAGCGATGCTCGGCGTCACCGTCGCCCGGCGGACTGTCCGCGCACGGCTGACACAGAATATCCCCTCGACACGTGGGCGGGAGGACTATATCCGGGTCAGCCTCAGAGACGGAGAGGCGACGCCGGTCTTCGGCAAATCCGGGCTCCTCAATACCCTGGTGAGGAGCGAGGGGCTCGTGCGCATCCCGGCCTCGAGCGAGGGGTTCGAGGTCGGTGAAGAGGTGGAGGTGATCCTGTGGTGAAGCGTTACCTCTCGGTCATATCGCTTGACGAAGCGCGTGCGCTCGTGGCTCGCTCGTTCCCGGGAGTTCCCGGGATCGTCAAAATCCCGGTAAACACCGGGGCGGTGGGGAGGATCACCGCAGAGCCTATATTTGCCCGGTTCTCGGTTCCGGCCATTCACATCTCGGCGATGGACGGGATTGCGGTCAGGAGCGCAGATACACTCGGAGCGAGTGAGCAGCGGCCCGTAACCCTCCCGGATGCAGCGAGGGTCAATACAGGGAATATCATCCCGCCCGGTTACGATGCCGTGGTGATGATCGAGGATGTCTGGGTCGAGGCGAAGTCCGGCGACGGAGAAACGTATACCATCAGAAAACCGGTCAGCCCCTGGCAGCATATCCGGCCGGTCGGTGAGGATATCGGCGAGTCGGAGATGATCCTCCCAAGAGGCCACCGGATCCGGCCGCATGATCTGGGTGCGCTTGCAAGTTACGGGGTTACGGAGATCCCGGTCATACATCTCCGGGCAGGACTGATCCCCACCGGGAGTGAACTTGTGCCGGTCGGTGAGATGCCGCCGCCCGGGAAGGTGGTGGAGAGCAACACCCTGATGGCCGCGGCGATCCTTTCGGAAGCGGGTGTGGAGACGCACCGCTACCCCATCGTCCCGGACGACTACGACCAGATCCGGGACGCCGTCAGGCGGGGTGTCGCAGAGAACGATATCCTGCTCGTCTCGGCCGGTTCATCCGCCGGGACACGCGACTACACCGCCGATATCATTCGCGATCTTGGTGAGGTTCTGGCGCACGGGGTTGCCATCAAACCAGGAAAGCCCGTGATCATCGGTAGAATTGAGGGAAAACCGGTGATCGGTCTTCCCGGCTACCCCCTTGCCGCTGCAACCGTGCTTCGCGAGATCGTCCTGCCGCTGATTTCACGCTACGGCCTTTCCACCCCACGGCCCGAGCGGGTCGATGCCAGACTGACCACGAGCCTTCACTCGGATATCGGCACCGACGAGTTCGTCCTCCTCTCGGTGGGAAGGCTCGGCGAGCGCTGGGTGGCGGTGCCGCAGTCACGGGGCGCCGGCGTCCAGATGAGCGCGGTTCGCGCGAACGGCTACATGCAGATCCCGGCGCAGAAGGAAGGCGCCGAGGCGGGAGAGACCGTTAGCGTCCGGCTTACCGTCCCCCGTGCGGAGGCCGAAGAGGCGGTGCTCATCACCGGGAGCCACGATCCGGCTCTCGACTACCTGGCCGACCTGGTGCGGCCTCGCGGCGTCGATATCCATTCCACCCATGTAGGGAGCATGGGCGGGGTGATTGCGCTAAAAAAAGAGGAGTGTCACGCGGCCCCGATGCACCTCCTCGCTCCCGACGGCACCTACAACACCTACTACCTGGATCGCTACATGCCGGGCGCGGACCTTGCCCTCCTCTGCGTTGCAAAGCGGCAGCAGGGGGTCATCTCCCGCGACGGGTTGACCTTTGACGACCTACCCGGCCGGACGTTCATCAACCGGCAGAAGGGATCCGGGACCCGGATGCTCCTCGACCGCCACCTCGCAGAACGCGGGATCGATCCGGCATCCATTCCCGGCTACGACCGCGAAGTGACGACGCACCTTGCGGTGGCGCTCGCTGTCAAGACCGGTGAGGCGGATGCCGGGATGGGGGTCTACAGCGCCGCAAAGGCGCTTGGTCTCGAGTTCGTCCCGGTGGCGACAGAGCGCTACGAGCTCGTGATGCACCGCGCGATGCTCGATGACCCGAGGATTGCAACGCTCATCGAGACGGTCTCCTCAGAAGCGTTCAAGAAGGTCCTCCGCGACCTTGGGGGCTACGAGACGGACGAGACGGGCGTCCTGCGCGGACTGCGAGGCTGACCGCCTCCTCTGGCGTGGCGCAGGCCCTCACACCATCTATTTTCCAGGTCGAGAGGCCGTAGACGGGCTTTCCGATCTTGAGTGCGACGGCAATCTCCGAGAGCGTGCCGTAACCTCCACCGACGGCGATGACTGCGTCAGCCGACTGGACGAGAATGACGTTTCGCGCATGACCCATACCGGTGCGGATGATCACATCCAGATACGGATTTCCGTCCCCGGTGTCCGGGAGGATGCCTACGGTCGTCCCGCCGGCCTCCCGTGCGCCCCGCGAGACGGCCTCCATCACCCCGCCGAGGCCGCCGCAGCAGACGGTCCCGGCCGCCTCGGCGATGAGGCGGCCGACCGATCTCGCCATATCGTATTCTTCGTCGGAGCAGTCCCCCCTCCCGATGACTGCGATCTGCATGAGAGAGAGTCTGGCGGGCGAAAGATAAAAGGAACAGGGTGGGCTGTGGAACTTTAGTGGTCGCGAGTCGCACTTACAGTGCTCCCACTCCGGACAGGACGTCCATCGTGAGTCGCACCTACGGTGCTCACGCTCCTGTCGTTCCGACAGTCGCAAACTGCGTCTTTGGTGCTCGCGCTCCTGTCGGAACAACTGGAGTGCACACAAACACTTTGTCTCCTCAGAACAAACGGTACACCAGAGTGCTGAATATGAGGGATACAAGGTGAAAGAGGTCACCAGCAGTTACAACCCGCGTGAACTTGAGACAGAGGTCCAGGATTACTGGAAGCGGGAGAATATTTATGCACGCGTCCAGGCGCTGCGCAAGGATGGAAAAGCATTCTTTTTCGTCGACGGGCCGCCGTATACCACCGGCCACATCCACCTCGGCACCGCCTGGAACAAGATCATCAAAGACTCCATCCTCCGCTACCACCGGATGCAGGGCAGAAATATCATCGAGCGGGCCGGCTATGACATGCACGGCCTGCCTATCGAGGTGAAGGTCGAGCACCAGCTCGGGTTCACTTCAAAGAAGGACATCGAGGAATACGGCATCGCAGAATTCATCGAACAGTGTCGATCGTTCGCCCTGACGCACATGGCGATCATGAGCGAGCAGTTCCGGCGGCTCGGCATCTGGCTCGACTTCGACAACCCCTACCAGACCATTGATCCAGGATACATCGAGTCCGCATGGTGGGCGGTCAAGCGGGCCGACGAACGCGGCCTGCTCGAGCGCGGCTACCGGGTCGTGAACTGGTGCCCCCGATGCGAGACGGCGATCGCCGACTCGGAGGTTGAGTATTGGGACGAGACCGATCCTTCCATCTTCGTAAAATTCCCGATCGTCGGGCGCGAGAACGAGTACCTGGTGATCTGGACGACAACACCCTGGACCCTTCCAGCCAACGTGGCGGTAGCGGTCAACGCAGAGTTTACGTATGCGCGGGTGCGGGCAAAGAAGGACGATAAAGAAGAGATCCTCTGGATTGCCGAGAAACTCGTTGAATCGGTCCTGAAGATGGGCCGGTACCAGGACTATACAGTCCTAGAGACGGCGAGCGGGAGCGATCTTATCGGGATGGAGTACGCATCGCCGCTCGCCGGCCAGGTGCCGCATCAGGCAGAGATCCGGCACCGGGTCGTCGAGGCAGACTATGTCGCACTCGAGAACACCGGTCTCGTCCACATTGCACCGGGGCACGGGTGGGATGACTACCTGGTCGGCATCCGGGAAGGGCTTGAGATCTTCTGTCCGGTTGACGCCGGCGGATGCTTCACGCCGGCAGCCGGGACGACGTTTGAGGATATGTACGTCCGGGACGCAAACGACTTCATCATTGAGGCGCTCGGCGATTACCTCCTCGCTCGACAGACGATCACCCACCGCTACGGTCACTGCTGGCGGTGCAAGACCCCCATCATCTACCGGGCAACGGCGCAGTGGTTCGTGAAGGCCACCGAGATCCGCGACCAGATGCTTGAGGAGATCGCAAAGGTGAAGTGGTACCCGGAGTGGGCGGGAAGCGCCCGGTTCCACGACTTCGTCAAAGAGTCACGCGACTGGTGCATCTCCCGGCAGCGCTACTGGGGCATCCCCATCCCCATCTGGCACTGCGAGAAGTGTGACAGATACACCGTCGTCGGCACCATCAAGGAACTCGAGGAGTTGTCGGGGGCAAAGATTGCCGACCCCCACCGTCCCTACGTAGACACCGTCACCATCCCGTGCTCCTGCGGCGGGGTGATGCGCCGGGTGACCGATATCTTCGATGTCTGGTTCGACTCGGCGGTCGCCTCCTGGGCAACCCTTGGGTTCCCCCAGGAGCGCGAGGCCTTCGACCGCTACTGGCCGGCGGACTTCATCACCGAGGGGCAGGACCAGACCCGGGGCTGGTTTTACTCCCAGCTCGGGGCGAGCACCGTGGCGTTCGGCCGGGCCCCCTACAAGAGCGTTCTGATGCACGGGTTCGCGCTCGATGCCGAAGGGCGCAAGATGAGCAAGAGCCTCGGAAACGTCGTAACACCCGAAGAAGTGATGAACCAGTTCGGCGTTGACGTTCTGCGGCTCTACGTCCTCTGGGCGAACGCTCCCTGGGACGACCTGAAGTTCAACTGGGAGGGTGTGAAGACCATTCACCGGACGCTCAACATCCTCTGGAACGTCTACCGGTTCCCGCTCCCATATATGATCCTTGACTCGTTCCAACCTGCATCCAGAGAGGACGGCCGGTGGGACGATACCTATGTCCAAGAAAAGATCAGCGAGATGCCGCAGGAGGACCGCTGGATTCTCTCCCGGGTGAACACGCTCATCCGGACTGTGGCCGATGATATGCGCGAGTACAACCTCCACAAAGTGACGCGGGCACTCACGACCTTCATCCTCGAGGACCTCTCCCGCTGGTACGTGCAGCTCGTCCGGCCGAGGATGTGGCTTGAGGAGGACTCACCGGAGAAGAGGTATGCCTACGAGACCTCGTACTATGTCCTGCGCCGTCTGACCGCGATCCTTGCACCGTTCGTCCCCCATATCACCGAAGAGATCTACAGTAACCTCCGCCTTTCCGGGGATCCGGAGAGTGTCCATATGCTCGATTGGCCAAAGGCGGACGACCTCCTGATCGATCCGGATCTTGAAGCGGATATGGAGATCATCCGGTCGTTTGACGATGCAGTCGCCACCGCACGGCAGGCGGGAAAAAGGAAACTCCGCTGGCCGATCGATGAGGCCGTGGTGGTCACCGAGAGCAACGACGTGAAGACGGCCCTTGAGGACTTAAACGCCCTTGCCTTAAACCGGGCGAACGCCAGGAAGGTCAGGGTCGTTACCGGGAGATGGGAGCGGATCTTGTGGAAGGCAGAACCGGTTATGCGGGCTATCGGCCCGGAGTTCGGAAAAGAAGGGCCGAAGGTCAAGAGCCTGATTGAGGGTGCCGACGGCACCGCCCTGAAGACCGCGATCGATCGGGAGGGAGAGGCAAAACTCGACGGCTACACGATCTCCGCACGCCATGTCGCCTTCACCGAAGCCCTTCCGGAGGGGGTCTTTGCAGCTCCCATGAAGGACGCGACGGTCTACGTGGACATCACCCTCACGCCGGAACTCGAGGCAGAGGGCTACGCCCGCGAGGTGATCCGGCGGATCCAGGAGATGCGCCGCCAGTTGAACCTGAACGTCAACGAATTCATCGTCGCGACTGTGGAGGTCGGCGACGAGCGAGTAGCCTCCCTCCTCGGGGAAGAGGTGTGGAAGAAGGAGATTGCCGGCGAAGTGCGGGCAGCAGCCCTCACCATCCGGCATGCTGACGGGGAGAAGCCCAAAGAGGCTTTTGCCCTCGAGAAGGACTGGGATGTGGAAGGCGTGCAGATGCAGATGGGCATCTCACGCGCCGGTGAGTGACCGGATCAGGGCCCTTCCCTCCTCCGTCAAAAAGAGCGGCGTCTCGTCCGGTTCCCGGATGCAGGTCCGCGCAGCCTGCACGGTCTCCCCCGTCAGGGGGTTATACCCTTCTTTTATGCACTCATCCCGATAGAGGAGCGTCCCCCGCCGCTGCCAGGCAGGGGTTGCCGCCAGGTTGACGCCCCGCGCAAACATCATCTCATGCATGGCGTCCGACTGCATGCCCCGGAGGGCCGCGGCGGCTTCCCGGGGGGTCATTCCCTCCTCGATCAGGGCATTCTGGCAGTAAGCGTTGATATGGTTTCGCCACGCCTCGTTCTGCCTCGATATGAGGTACTCGATCGCAAACTCTCCGGCTGCAGGGATGATCCGGGCGTCGAACGCAAGCGGCTCAGTACACCCGAGCTCGATCGTGAGCGCACTTGCCGCAATCGCGGCCGTCACCGAGTCAATCTTTTCCACTCTCCCGGAGAAAGGAAGGGTCTTAAAGTAGAGGCTGATCTCGTCGGAGAAGGTGTAGGCGAAGACCGGCGCTAGACCGCTCCCGGTGAGGAGGTGGCGGCAGACCGAGCACATGCTTGCGTGGAATGCCTGATCGAACGGTTTTTTAAGATCGAGCGTACGGGTCAGGCGGTGGAAGGCCCGGCCGTCGAGTCTGACAAAAATTGGGGGGAAGATGGTGAGATTCGAGAAGATCTCACGGTTTACTATATCCATAATATACTATCGATAGAGATCTCGGGCCGAGAGGGTTGTAGTTACTCTTCCTTTGCCGGCGACTTGAAGATCCCGGGGATGTGGCGGACGATGACGATATCCCCGACGCTCTTTACGATCCGGAAGGGGATCTGCAGCCCAACGTACCCCTTTACCTCACCGATCTCGGGGTTGAGTTCTCCGACTGCAAGGGAGTCAATTTTCTTCTGATCCACATCGATCACAACATCGTCGACATTCCCAACAAAGATGGCCCTATCGGTATAGACGCTCAGTCCGAACAACTCTGTGACCTGTGTTCTCATCGGTACCCTCTGAAGGTATATTACTATAAATGATAAAAAGATACTCATTTTCATGGACGCGTCGCTGCAGATCGGAAACCTTGCCGGGATCCCGGTCAAACTGCATTGGAGTTTCCTTCTGGTAATTCCGCTCTTTGCTTGGATCATCGGGAGCCAGATCGTGCTCACGACCGAGTTGATCGCTGTCCTCTTTGGTGTTCCGATCGACCTGACGCTGATTACGGCGAATTTTAACCCCTACATCCTCGGGACCGTCGTCGCACTCGGCCTCTTCTTCGGTGTCTTCATCCACGAGATGGCCCACTCGCTCATCGCAAAAGTCAAGGGGATCGAGATCCACAGCATCACCCTCCTCATCCTCGGAGGGGTCTCCCAGGTGGAAGACACGATGCCGGACCCGAAGATCGAGCTCCCCATGGCGCTTGCAGGCCCGCTCACGAGCCTTGCGGTCGGCCTTGTCAGCAGCGCTCTGGTCTACGTCTTTGATGCTCTCATCGAAGATCCGGCGGTGGCCGGTGTCCTGGTCTTCACCTTCGGGTACCTCGGGCTCCTGAATGTCCTGCTCTTCGGGTTTAACCTCCTCCCGGCGTTTCCCATGGACGGAGGGCGCGTGCTGCGGGCATGGCTCGCCCGGAGGATGCCACTTGCCCGGGCGACGCGGATCGCCGCCGATGTCGGGAAGGCGTTTGCCGTCCTCTTCGGGATTGTGGGGCTCCTGCTCCTAAACCCCATCCTGATCATCATTGCCTTCTTCATATATATCGGGGCGAACCAGGAGGCCACGTACCTGCGCTACAACATTCTGCTTCAGGACGTCACGGTTGCAGATGCGATGAGCAGCCCCGTCACCACGGTGGAGCCAACAGTACCCCTCGCACGCGTGGTGGAGATGATGTACGAGACGAAGCACCTCGGATTCCCCGTTGTTGAACGCGGCTCGCTTGTCGGGATCATCACCCTCTCCGACATCCACAAGGTCCCGCAGCTCGATCGGGAGGCGATGCAGGTGCGGGACGTCATGACCCGGAACCCGACCACCCTATCACCATCGGCACCGCTCATCGATGCACTGAGAATCATATCCGGGATGGATATCGGGAGGATCCCGGTGGTCGCGGACGATGTCCTGGTCGGGATCGTCACCCGCACGGACGTCCTGCGAGTGATGGAACTTCGGGAAGAAGGGTAGAAAACGACCGGCCAAAGGTGCGGTATACTGGAACGGCAGGAGCTTGGGATGTCCCTGGCTCCCCGAACCCTCGATTTTGTAGAGAACTACTTTCTATTGGAACGTAGTGTTATCCCATTTCACGGATTTCCATTGTTCCCGCACCTTCGGTAATCAAATACCTTACCTACCACACCGTCCATCGCCACGCACTGCCCGCCCCCTTGGGGGCGGAACGACTTTCCCGCAGGGAAAGGAGATTGAGCACCGCCAGGTGCGATTGAGGAGCGCGAAGCGCGGGCGGTGGGGGTTCTGAGGATGGGGTGCAGGTGCCCACGCAGGGGGTGCTCCTATCTTGGAATGGCGATAGATGACATTTGAGTCTTGAGAAGGTCAAGGACCTTAGAAGCGTGTTTGAACACTGTCAGGTGTGAAGAGACTGGGGGATGCTCCTTCGAAGACCTTCGACTTTTTCGCTCTCCATTCCTCGAAACCTTGCGGGTTTCTCGAGTTTTGGCCTTTCAGCCCGTCATGCCCGATGGCGAGCCCCTCAAATTACTTTGTAACCCCCACCCCGCCCGGCCTTCGGCCTCCTCACTCGCACCTGCGGTGCTCCAACTCCTGCCGCTCGCGATGCTCGCGCCAGTCGTTCCCCGCCCCCAGGGGGCGGGGGCAGTGAGTTGCGATAGGCGACGTACCTACAGGAACGGAGCTCAAGCACCGTTAGGTGCATGTGGCGATGGTTTGGAGAACCGGGGCTAGAGCACCGGATGTACGAAGCCGATGGAAATCCGTGAGTGAGATTATGCGATCTTTTAGTCAGGATTAATTCCGATCATGAGTCCAAACATCATCAGGCCAAACGCAACTCCCAAAGACAGCGGCAGTCTGCATATGAAGCCCCCGCCCTAAAACTTCATCACACCCTCGATCCCCGTCTCCCCGACGATCTTTCGGAACTCCTCGAGGCTCCGGAACGGGCGGCGGGCCGCGATGGTTGCGGCCCTCTTCTTCCCGACGCCGGGGATCCACCGGAGCGCCGAGACAGGCAGGGTGTTGATCTCCACCGGGCAGGGAAGGGCCGTCACGGACCGCATTCCCCAGTCCACCACGACGGTGTCAAGGACTGTCTTTACCGGTAGTTCGAGAGGGATCCCGACGAGAATCGGATAGGAGCCCATCTGCCGGCCGAATGAGGGTTTACCGCTGATCTCGATGACGACATCTCGAAGGATGGTCCCGACCGGAAAGACCCGGCGGAGCATCGGCTCGTCGAAGTGGGTCCGGGTCCACTCCTTGAAGGAGCGGAACCTTGCGTCGTGCTTCCCGATGGTGTGCTCGTCGTAGGCCGCCGTCCCCTCAAACGGCATCAGCTGGCGGATATTCACCCGCCGTACCATGAGCCCGGCATCAAGGACACGTTTGAGGAATCTCTCGTTCGCATCGAAGGTCGCCGGCGTCTCCCCGGCAAGACCGATGATGAAGTTCAAGCCCGGCAGAAGTTCTGGGATGCCGTCCGTCCGGCCTCCCCCGACATCGTTCACGACCTCGATCGCACGGAAGACGTCGTCCGGCATCGCTTTGAGGTTGTTTGCCGCGACCACCGTGGGATCGGCGGTCTCCATCCCGAAGGCGGCGGTGTCGCCGGGGGTGTGGCCTGCGACGATCGCCTCAAGCGCCGCCCGCGCTGCATCCTCATGCCGGGCGATGGTGCCCGGATTGATGTTGTCGATATGCAGGGTCGCAAGATCCGGAGCCATGCTCCGGATCGCGGAGAAGAGGTCTTCGAGCACCTCCGGGCGCGGGACCGGGAACTCCCCGCCTTGGCTCTGGTAGGCTAGGAGATCCGGCTGTCGGCCGAGCCTGAAGTGGCGGGCTCCGGCAGCATGGAGCGCCGCCACCTCCTCCGCGATTCCCTCGATGCTCCGGTAGCGCGGGAGGCCGTAAAAGGGTTCGGTGCAGAAGGAGCAGCCTCCGACCGTCGCCCGCGAGCATCCAATCGCGGTCTCGAGTTCGCACATAACGTAGGGGAACGCCGGATGCTGAGCGATGACCCCCGCGCCCAGGACCGACCAGGGATCGGTCAGAGAGTAATCGGCCGCACCGGCAGGCTCCCCGCCCGAGAGCCAGGCGTCCAGTGCGACCGCCGGCGAACCCGAGAGCATGACGTCGAATCCGGCAATCGCCTGCCGAACCGCCATTCTCCCGCCTCCGGACGCGTAACCGAAGGTGATCGGCCCGCCTATCGCGGTAGTCGGTTCCCGAAGCAACGTCCCGAGTTGCTGGATTTCCGTCAGAGTCGCCGGTTTCCCCCCGATGTAGGCACCGGGCACGGTCAGCCCCGCGATCATCACCACAAGATCATCCCGCCCGGATGCGGCGACGAGAGCCGGGTCGGACCGGACCTGGTCGATGGTGACGTAGCGGGGGGCGTAGCCGTGCTCGATGAGAACCCCGGCAACCTCTCTCACGTAAGGGGAGATGTAGGGGGCGACACCGAGGCAGGCAGGCTCGTCGACGTAGCCGTCGATGATGAGGGCGCTAGAGGTCATACCCGATCAGGTGGAGCAATCTTCCCGCCCAGTAAAGTTTTCCCCGCTTGAGGGGATCGACGTCCCGGTCGGCAAGATCGAACCCGATGATCCGGATCTCTGCCGCACCGAGTTCGTCGGCGGCAAAGACCGCCCGGTCGCCATCGGTGAACCCACCGAAGTTGTGGACGCCGGGTATGGGGGCCGCCTGCGTGGTGGCAACGAGCGGGCCCGGCAGACGGGGGACCCAGTGACGAAGAAGCGGGATGTTGTCGCCGTGAGCATGCACGACCATCACCGTCCCCTGCCGTGAGAGGTCGATGAAGATATCGGTTGCCCCATCCAGGTCAGTAAAGACGGCATCTGGCTGGATCCCATGCCCCACGAGCACCTCTGCGGCCGCATCGGCGGCGAGCACAGTCCCCTCGATCCTATCCAGTTCTTTTGCAAGATTAGGGGCGTTCCCGCAGACCGTCACCGATTTTCCCCGAACGAGCTTTTCAAGCACGCCAATATCGTCACGACCGCCGGCCAGTTCTGCAAGCAGCCGGGCCGCATCCTCGTCAGCCTCGCGGTCGAACCCGAAATACTCGAGGATTGCAGCGTAGTGAGGTTCCCAGTCCTCAAACCTCATTCTTCGTCCTCGTCATCCAGGCCGACAATGCTGGAGAACCGCTTGAGGATCGGGTCGATCACCAGGGCGAGCAGGCCCTCCTTCTCCTTCACCATCGAGAAATAATTGAGCGGGATCTGGGCGGCGGCCATCGTAGCGTGCCCGCCCGCCTCTCCGATAGGGCCGAAGGCCTCGGCCATCACCTTACCCAGGTGAATCCTGATATCTTTGTTTCTGGCGGAGATGATGATGTTCTGGTCGCTGATACCGTAGACCAGCGCGGTATTCACACCCTCAAGGTGGATCAGCATATCAGCCGCCTGGGGAAGCGCATCGCGGTTTCTGATGTAACCGACGTTCGAAAAGAGGTAGCCGCTCTTGATCCGCCGGCTCCTGATAGCGTTTCCGATTATATCAACAGTCTCCTGGGAGATTGTAGGGGAGGTAATCTTATCGAGGAGGTCTGAGTCGGTCAGGGGGAGGAGGAACGCTGCATAGTTGAGGTCCTGGGGCGTGACGTTCCTCTTGAAGTCCCTGGTATCCGCCCGAATGCCGTACAGGAGGGCTGTGGCGACCGTCTTGTTCACAGGAATATCGAGTTCCATCAGATACTGTGTCAGGATACTCGCCGTGGCACCGACTCCCGGTCTGATATCAACGAAGTCAGCAACGGAGGGGAGATGCTCACCGTTCTTGTGATGGTCGATGATGATGTTGACCCGGGTGGTCTTGGGGAGTTCGTTATTCACGCCGGGTCCGGACGAATCAACCAGAGCAATATAGCTGCATTCAGAAAGGATCTGGGGGGTGAGCCGCTCCATTTTGATATCAAGAAGGTTGATGAACGCTCGGTTCTCCTGGTGCCCGATATCGCCCTCGTAGACAATCCGGCAGTCGAGTTTGTTGTGGCTCGCGTGCCGCGCAATCATTGAGAGCGCCATAGCGCTCGAGATTGAGTCAGGATCGGGGTTCAAGTGGGTGACGATGCAGAGCGTCCCCTCCCAGGAAGCGAGCAGATCATAGAGCCGCAGGGCGAGCCGCGAGGAATGGAGCTTCCTGATATGGTGGATAGCTGTCCGGGCCACCACCTCCTGTGGATAGAGGACGACATCAGCACCCTCCTGCTGGAGAAGGTCAACGCTGACAGGGTCTGTGGCGCGCGCAATGACGTAGGTCGCCGGATAACGGTTCTTGAGTGTCCTGAGCGCAGCTAGATTGACTTCCCGGTCGTTCGCGAGGATGAATGCGATCTCCGGGACCGGCAGCCGGTCTAGCAGATCGGGATCTCTGATATCTCCAACAATCGCCTCGTACTTCTGATCACGGAGATCTTCGACCCTTTTTTCGTCCTTATCGACAATGATGAGGTCCTCGTTCTCCTGCCCGAGCTCCTCCACGACGTTATAGCCGGTGCTCCCGCAGCCAAGAATGATGTACTTGATACGTTCCTTTGAAACGTTCTGAACCGCCTCAGGCATGCGTACAATGGTGTAACTTCTCATCGTATTAAGGGATTCCATCTCTGCGATTTTCGGGAGGTATCCGTAATATTTATATTCTTTCATATCCTATACTGTTAGGTCAGATGCTTGGGCCTGTAGCTTAGTTCGGCAGAGCGACGGACTCTTAATCCGTAGGCCAAGGGTTCAAATCCCTTCAGGCCCGTCGAACACTTGTCTCTTCTTATCATGTGAATTTTCCCGATCTAAAGATCACTCCAGCAAACCAGTTTCAATCTTGTAGCCGACCATTTATTCAAACGATCCCCCGACTCTCAACGTGGCGCCGGGCAATCCATTCGAGCCCAATCAGCCTCAAGACTAACCGCGGATTCTAACGCGGGCTTGATTGCTGCAAGCTTTCCGGGGTACCGGAGGCACATATATGCCAAAGATATATAATACCTGCTCCGGCGGAATAAACGGACAAATGTGATGCACACCTGACTAAAAAAGAATTCCAGAGGTGCAATCGCTGCAGGCCGCCCGGGGGCGCCGCTGGAGCATCTTCAGGCAAACCCGGGTCGTCACTGTCCAATCTTAAAGAGCATCTCCTCAAGCGTCGGGTAATGAGACTCAATCCGGTCGATCGTCGCGCCATCGGCTGCAAGCGTCGCGGTCGTCCGGTTCAACTCCTCAATAGAGTGAGCTACGGTAAGGTACCGGCCATCGGAGATGGTGTAGTCGACCGATGTGGTGAAAGTTGCCGGGTCACCGATGCGGAAGAAGACCTGATACGTGAGAGATCCGAACTTCTCCCGAAGTTCGGGCATGGTGCCCTTAGCCACCACTCTACCCCGGCGCAGGATCAACACCATATCGCAGACCTCCTCTACCTGAAAGAGGTTGTGTGCCGAGAAGATCACGGTCTTGCCCCGGTCGCGAAGACCTTTGACGTACTCGATCACCGACCGGGAGGTCATGGGATCGAGGCCGGAGGTGGGCTCATCGTAGATGAGGAGACCAGGGTCGTGCATCAGCGACCGTGCGATCGCAACCTTGCGCTTCATGCCTTTCGAGAGTTCCCCGATCTTTTTCCCGTTTGGCTCGAGCGCAAGCTCCGCGAGAAGGTCTTCGCGCCGCCTCCGGATGACCTCCTTCCTGAGGCCGTAGATCTCCCCAAAGAACGCAAGGTAGGCATCCACGGTCATCGTCTCGTAGAGCCGGGACTCCTCAGGGAGGTAGCCCAGGTTCTGCTTCAGATCGAGCGGCCTTCTTGCGACATCGATTCCGTTGATGACGAGGTTACCTGCTGTCGGGAGAATAAGGCCGGCCATGATCTTTAAGAGCGTCGTCTTTCCAGCGCCGTTGTGCCCGATCACCCCAAGTATCCGTGCATCGTCGAGATCGAAGGTGACACCGTCGAGAGCCGGGAAGTCGCCGTAATATTTGACAAGGGAGCGGGCCGTTATCATGGGACACCTCTTTTATGTCTTCGATGTCTACAAATAGTTTGTTGCAGAGAGTTATGAATCTCTGACGTCACCGGGCATTACCATGAGTCGCGCTTCTTCTATCTGGACGATCGCCGTCTGGGAGATGAACAGGTCGATGACCACGATGGGCAGGCATGTCTTACCGCTCGCGGCAGGTTTGCTCGTCCTCCTGGTACTGGTGATGGGGTTTGCCGCCTCAAGCGGCGTCCATATGCAGGACGGGATCTATCGCATCGGCATCGATGACCCCGAGGTCGCCCGGATCGTCGCCCCTGATAACCGCTTTACCCTCTACCTCGATGATGGCCCGGCCCTCTGGGAGAACCGGTTTGCATATGATATAATCATCTTAAACGGCGAGGTCTATGCCGCCGAAACAGAGAAAGGGCTGGCGGCGCTAAAGACACTGAAGCGTGATTACGATGGTTATGTCTCTCGCGTGGCCGCAGGGGAGCCCGATCTCTTTGCAGGCTACCCGCTCTGGATCGATCTGGAGTACGTGAAGAGCGAGCTTGATTTTCAGACGGTAATGAGCGGAGAGCAGGCGAGCCCCACGGCAGATACCAGAGTACCCCGCGCTACGCCCGGATCAGTCGAGGCGGTGACGCCCCCACCGTCGGCCATGCTGGTCTCCGAGGATGACCTTCGAGTACACCTCGCGGAGGCGAGGAGCGATCACCCCATGAGTCGCTACACCGGTATCCTCTCGGGCAGTTCTGCAACAGACGGGCTTCTCGTACCCTCGGAGCTCTCGCCTCCGCTCCCCTACGATGCACTCATTCTTGTCTTCGTCTTTATATTCCCGCTTTATTTCACCTCACAGTTCTTCATGATGAGCGTGATGAACGAGCGGGTGGGAAGGGCCGGGGAGGCGCTCCTCTCCACCCCGATCAGATCGAGCGCGATCGTCATCGGGAAAGCCCTCCCCTACTTCGGGCTCATGCTCATCATTGCAGGCGCAATCACCGTCTTTATCGGGGCGCCGCTCACGATCCTCCTCCCGCTCATCCCGGTCATCCTCTTCTTCCTCGCAAACGCCCTGATCATCGGGATGGCCTCCCGGAGCTTCAAGGAGCTCTCGTTCGTCTCGATATTCTTCTCGACGCTCGCCACATCGTACCTCTTCTTCCCGACGATCTTTGCAAACACCCATGTCATAAGCATCATCTCCCCCCTCACCCTGATCGTCCTCGAACTCCAAGGTGAGGGATTCACCGCCATGGAGTATGTCTACTCGACCGCGCTCTTCTTTGCAACAAGCATCATCCTCTTTTATCTCGGCACAATCAACTTCCGCGAGGAGCGGCTCTTTTCCGAGAAACCCCTCACATCACGGCTTGCGGACTTCATCTCAGGCGCGATCAACCGCGACCATCCGAACCTTGCGCTCTTCATCCTTGCCGCCTTCACAATACCGTTCGTCTTTATGGCGCAGATGATGACGCTCGTCCTCTTCTTCAACATCCCGATGCCGCTCTCCCTCGTCCTCCTGACCGTCTCTGCGGCATTCATCGAGGAGTTTGCGAAGTCGATCGGGATCTACGCCGTAGCACGTGAACGTCCAACGTTCCTGACGCCAAAGAACCTGATCTTCGGGGCGGTCGCCATCGGTCTCGGGTTCCTTGTCGGGGAAAAACTCCTCCTCTTTGCCACGCTCGCCCAGATCACGGAGTCGATCTTCGGAAGCGTCCTCTTCCTCTCTCTCCAGGTGCTCTGGATGCCGCTCCTTCTCCATATCACCGGGGTGCTGATCACCGGCGGCTTCCTTCTGCTCGGGGGACGCCACGCCTATGTACCCGGCCTCATCGCGGCGAGCGTGGTGCACAGCCTCTACAACCTCTACTTCCTCACGGGGGGACTGCTGTGAACGGCCGTCATATCGGGATCATTGCAAAGAAAGAGTTCCTCGGACTCTCATCGGAGAAGACGATTCTTTTTGCCGTCCTCCTGCAGGTCTTTATCGCGATGTTCTCCTCGTTCCTGATGGTGGGGCTCACCGCCATGTACGACCCCGAGGCGATCGAGAGTTACTCCGCGACCACCTACGGTGTCGGCTACACCGGGGCAGATTCACCACTCATCGATGAGTTCGCAAAAAGGGACGACCTCGTGCTTTACCGGATGGATCTCCAAACAGCGATCGACGCGCTCAGCGATCGCCAGATCGCAGCGGTGGTTCATGTCCCGGATACACCGCCGGATGCAGAGGGGCCGATCACGATCACGCTCTACCTCATCCAGAACGACCTGCAATCGAGCATCATCAACGTGAAGTTAAAAGAGGTCCTCCAGAGTTACGAAAGGGAACTCCGGGAGGTTCGGGCCGACCGGATGGTCTCCTACCCCATCGGGCTGAACTTCCCTAAGGCCAGTGGCGGTGAGAGTTTCTTTGAATTCGTTTACGGCCTCCTCATTCCCCTGCTCGTCCTCCTCCCGGCGATCGTCTCGGCGGCGTTGATCATCGATCTCATCACCGAGGAGTACCAGCGCCAGACACTTGAGACACTCATCTCGACGCCGATCACGTACACGGAGATGATCTGGGGGAAGATTGCCACCTGCGCAGTCCTGGTTCCGGTCCAGGCAGGAGCCTGGCTCCTTCTTCTCGGGTTAAACGGCATCGCGGTCGGAAACATAGCCGCAATCCTCCTCCACGCTTCAGTGGGCGGTCTCTTCCTCATCCTTCTTGCGGCAATCGTTGCGCTTCACTACCGTGAGAGAACCAGCGCCCAGTTCGTCTTCTCGACGGCCCTCGTCGTGGTCTTCCTCTTCGTTATGGCCGTCCCCTACAACCCCTTAAACCTCATAGTGCGACTCGCGGTGGATACCGCCGGCCCGATCCACTGGCTGATCCTCGCCCTGACCGCAGGTGCAACGGTGCTCCTCGGCTGGGCTGCAACAGCCTATGCCCAGAAGATCGGGGAATCCGGCCAGAAAGAACGATGAGATGAGAGAATTAGAGAACGTCGCATTCCGTCCCGGTGAATCCGACACGACCCGGGGTAGAGATGCCCCCACCCGAGATCATTTTTGATAAGTTATATATTGTGAATTATACAATTCCGGCCATCGATGACCAACCTCCGCTACCTCAACACAACCTGTGCAGTCTGCGGCGACCCCTGCCGGTTCACCATCCCCGAGGCCGCCGGCAGTGTCGGGTCGCGGGACCTCGATACCCGTCCGGCCGAACCTCTGCGCTCCACAATCTATGCATGGGTGAAACGTTGCCCATCCTGCGGTTACTGTGCCCCGGATCCGGGGAAGGCCCCAGAGGGGGTGGCCGACGTGGTGAAACTACCCCGCTACCGCTGGCAGCTCGACTCCCGCAGGTTCCCGAGACTTGCAAACACCTTCCTCTGCTGGTCGATCATTCAGGAGGAACTCGGTGCTCCGGCCCAGGCCGCGTGGGCATCCCTCCATGCCGCCTGGATCTGCGATGATGAAGGTGATGACGTCCCCGCCCGAATCTGCCGAATACGCGCCGCCGATCTCCTGCGGCGGGCGTGGGAACAGGGGGATCGGCTGACCACCCAGGCAGGAGGCGATGAGGCGATCTTGGTAGATCTTCTCCGCAGGGCAGGAAGGTTCCGGGAGGCACGTGCCCTGGTGCGGGAGACGCTGGAGCAGAACCCGCCGCCCCTCATTGCAGAGATCATGCGGCTCCAGGCCCGGTTGATCGACGCGAAAGACCGCAACACCCATACCGTGGCTGAGGCCCGACGCTACAAGATGCCGACGACGCTCTGACTGGGCTTTGCGGAGCCTCACCATTTGTATACTGCCCTGCAGATACTGTATAATCATGGATATCACGATCTTCTCCCCCGGCATCTACACCTACGGCGCCATGCTGATCGGCGGCGTTCTGCGCGATGCGGGACACGAGGTCACGCTCACCCGGACGCCCGAGGTTCCGGAAGGCTCACTCCTGCTTGCGAGCCTCTTCTCGACCCAGCACCTTCTCGACCCCAAAATCAGGTCGCTTGTCCGGAGACACCGCGAGCGGGGGGGCACGGTCTACGTCGGGGGACCGGTCTCGGCCGTACCGGAGATCGTGCTTCGGGAGCTCGCTCCCGATGCGGTGGTCGTCGGCGAGGGCGAGGAGACCGTGGTCCGCCTCGCCGAGGAGGGCGCCTCGGAGACCCTCCCCGGTATCGCCTACCTTGACGGCGACCAGGCCGTCGTGACGGCCCCCGCCCCACCGGCGCCGATCGATCGGCCGCTCCCCCTGATCCCGGAGGATATCGGCAGCCAGAGCATCCGGGGCGCGAGCGCGTACATCGAGACCCACCGGGGATGCATCGGGGGATGCACCTTCTGCCAGGTGCCCCGGTTCTTCGGGAGAGAAGTCAGGAGCAGGCCGCTTGAGAGCATCATCGAGGAGGTGAAGGCATTCCGTGCAGCCGGGGCCAAGCGGCTCTCGATCTCGGGGGGGACCGGGTCGCTCTACGGCTCCCACGGTTGCGAGATGAATCCCGGGGCCTTCATCGCCCTTCTCCGCGGGATGGCGGAAGTGATGGGGCCAAAGAATGTATCCGCCCCGGACATCCGCGTCGACTGCATCACCGACGAGATCCTGGACGCCATCCGGCAATATACCATCGGGTGGGTCTTTTTTGGGATCGAGTCGGGGAGCAACCGGGTGCTCCGACAGATGGGCAAGGGCGCGACCGTCCGCGAGGTCGAGGAGGCGGTGGAACGGTGCCGGGAGCATGGTCTTCACGTTGCAGGAAGTTTCATCGTCGGCTACCCGGGCGAGACGGAACGGGACTACGAGGCGACAAAAGACCTGGTTGCCGCGCTCTCACTCGACGATGTCTTCATAAGCAGCGCCGAGCCAATTCCCGGGACGCCGCTCGCCGATCTGGTGATCAGGACGCCTCGCGATAAAAACCCGGCTTTTATGCCGCATACCGGGGAGTACCGGGCCCTGCATCTTACGGAGAGCGAAGCGCGGTGCTTTGACCTGATGATGCATGCCGATATGTATCGGCCGCAGATTCGGCTTGTGACTGACGAGGTCTACGCCGCGTACTTAGCCGAGGCAAAGAAACAGGGAGAAGACATCCGGGCGGCAACCGAGCTGATCCTCCGCTACGCCCAAAGATGAGTTCGGGACCGGAGATCCCTCTTCTCATTAATTCCTGATCACGACAGATTCTCCCGAACGGGAAACCCTTAAGTATCCTCGATCCTCTACTCCCCCTGCCTTGAAGGGATACCCCTTCGCAGGTAAACGAGTTAGAGGGAGATACGATGGCTGGACGACAGACTGGGCCGGCGCTGGAGATGGAGACCCGGCCAAGATTGGGAGAGACGGTAGACCTGATGCGGGCACATGAGATCAGGGATATCAGGGTTCAGAACCCGGAGGGAGAGAGGCTCGGCGACCTTACCGATATCGCGATCGACCGCGAGAGTGGCTGTATCAGATACGCGGTGCTCGCCTACGGCGGGATCCTCGGGTTTGGTGAGAAACATTTTGCCATTCCCTGGGAAGCAGTTCGAACCCGCCCGGGAGAGAGGGTTGCTGTTGTGGATACCGATAAGCAGAGGCTTGATAGTGCATCAGGGTTTTCCCGGGAGAGTATGCCCGCCGAAGGTGACTGGAGCCTGATCAGGACACCACCACCGGTTCGCGGCGGGGTAGTGGAACCCTCACGCCCGGTAACAGAACGCCCACCCTCGGCGGAGATGGGAGCGGCGGCACCGAAGGCGGAACCCATGCCCCCGGAAAGAGACGTCCCGATGCCACCGCCCGTCCAGACGGTCGCGGGCGGTTGGGGCGGAGTCCCGACGACCCCGCGCACCGAGGAGCGGCCGACCCGGAGAGAGACCGTCGTCGAGGAGGTCAGGAGAGAACGTCCGGCAGAAGCGGAGACCCGTCCGGTGATGGGGGCCGAACGCCCCATTACGACCCCGGGACCGGCTCCCGGGCACATCTCCGCATCCGACCTGCAGACCTACCTCAAGGGCATGGATTATCCAGCGGGCAGAGAGGATCTCGTCGCCCATGCGCAGAGGAACAACGCACCGGAGAGCGTGATCACGATACTTCAGGGCTTCAGCGACCGGACCTACCGGTCAGCCGCCGAGGTGAGCGAGGAGTTCGGCAGAGAGACCCGCGGCGAACGGCCGGGAGCGCCGGAGACCGTCACCCGGGGGGAGCCCGAGGTCCGAAAGACCGTGCCGCACCGGGAACGCATCTCCGCATCCGACCTGCAGACCTACCTCAAAGGCATGGATTATCCAGCAAGGAAAGAGGATCTCATCGTCCATGCGCAGAGGAATAACGCTCCGGAGAGCGTGATTGCGGCGATCCGGCAGTTCAGCGACCGGACCTACCAATCCGCCGCCGATGTGAGCGAAGAGTTTGGAAAGATAGCATAACCACCGGTACCTCGATCTCCGGGGATCCAGGCTCGTTTCCACCTAGAGGGCAAGCCGCATCTGCACCGAATCCCGCCCGCCGAACGTTAGATAGCATCCGGCAGCCTTTCCCGGAACCCCGGCCCGCGCCGCAAGGTCAGCAGGGCCGGTAAACGGCTTTTCTTTGCGCAGCAGGAGGATTCTGTCGGCTCTCTTCGGCCCGATGCCTGGTACCCGGAGGAGGTCGCGGCGTGAGGCCAGGTTGACGTTCACCGGACTGCTGCCGTCTGCGAGGACCTCCTTTGGATCACGGTTCGGGAGATAGTCCCCGTCATCAAGGACCGTCCGGAGTTCATCGGGCGTAACCCCATACTCCCGGAGCAGGGAGTCTGCCTGGTACCACCGTCTTGCCCGCCATACGGGGGTATTGGGGCGTGAGGCGAGGGGGGTTCCCGGCAGGGCATGGAACGCCGAGAAGTAGACACGGGAGGGGCGGACCCGCCGATACTGGTCGGCGAGACATGAGAGGATCTCGGCATCGGTCTCACCCGCCGCCCCAAGAACGATCTGGGTGGTATGCCCGCCGGGCTTCTCCTCAGCGATCCAGGCCTGACGTTTCAGGATATCCTGCCTGTAATCCTTCACCCCGGCGATGCACCCGAGTCGGTCGGCGGACGTCGCCTCCAGGTTGATGCTGATCCGGTCCGCCACACGGGCAGCGTCGTGAATGTCCGCCCGGGTGGCGCCGGGGAGGATCTTCAGGTGAAGATAGCCGTCATAGCCCTGCCGCCGCAGGATCTCCCCCGTCTCCACGATCTCGTGCATCACAGAATCGACGTCTCCGGCGATACCGGAACTTAAGAAAAGCCCGCCCACGAGCCCCTCCTGCCAGAGCCCGAGGAAGGTCCTGGCAAGTTCTTCAGGGGTGAACCGGAGCTGCTCTCGCTGCAGGCGGACTGCACAGTAAGCGCAGTCGTAAGCGCAGGTGCCGTGAAGCAACACTTTGAGCATCCGCCCGCATCCGCCAGCCCGCCGGTTGTAGTTGATGACAGGTGCAGCAGAAAGAAGCCTGATCCCCTCCCCGGGACTGCAGAGGTCGAATCGGCCCGCCGCGGTGAGACGGGTAAGTTTCTGCTCCAGTGTCGACATGCAGAAGCATCGGTTCGCAGAATTAAGAGCTTGCCGCGCGGGGTGTGAAAGTGTCGATGAACATCAGGTATGATACGACCGCCAGCGTGGGCGCAGTCCCCCCGCAGGGCTGATACAGTGAGGAATATCCTGGAGAACGGAATAAACATAAACAACAGTTTCTCATTACCACGGAGAGAGACAGAGATGGAGAGTCGACCGGATTACGACGCAGTCGTTATCGGGGGCGGGCCGGCCGGAAGCACTGCGGCGTATCTGCTTGGCCGGTTCGGTCACCGGGTGGCGCTTTTTGAGAGACAGAGGTATCCTCGAGATAAGCTCTGCGCTGGCTGCCTCAGCCAGAAGTCCGTCCGGTTCCTCGAGCGGGTCTATTCCCTGCCGGTTCCCGCCCTCAGGAAGGAAGGACTGCTTGATTTCACCGGGACGGATTATGCCCTCTACATAGGAAGCAACCGTGTCCTCGCCGAAGACCTCGCTGAACCGTTCCACTTCACCCGACGGGAGCGCTACGACACTTACCTCGCCCATAAGGCGGCAGAGGCCGGCGCAGAGATCCACGAAGGCGTCGACGTGACCGCAATCGACCACGTCAACCGTATCGTCACGACCTCAGACGGAGAACAATATACTGCCCGTGCCATCATCGGTGCCGATGGGATCCATAGCCGGGTCCGGCGCTCCCTCCCGGACAGCGCTATCGACCCGGAGCGGTGGAACAAGAACCTCGGCTGGGCCCTGGAACTTGCGATCCCGCGGGAGGAGGCAGAGGTGCGCATGAGCGAAGAAGCGACCATTCGTCTAAGCGACGGTCTTACAACACCGTGCCTCGTTCTTGATGTCTGCCGGTGGGGCTACGGCTGGGTCTTTCCGAACAGAGAAGAGATCATCGTGGGGATCGGGGGGCTGATTGAGAAGAACCGGAGAGGGCTCCCCGATCGTCTCAGGGAATTTTTGAAGGTCGTCGGTCTTTCAGCCTTTGAAGAGCGGAAACCAGCAGGATGGCCCCTGCCGTTCGGCAATTACATCACCTCCCCGGCCTATGAGGGGACACTCCTCGTCGGGGACGCTGGAGGGTTTGCAAGTCCCATCCTCGGCGAAGGGATCTTTTACGCCCACCGGACCGCGGAACTCGCCGCCCACGCCGTTGACCGCCACATCACCACAGGTGCACCGCTCGCCGGGACCTACACCTCCCTCCTCAACCGGCGCCTCATCCCCGAACTCCAGGCGGAGATGAGACTCCGGGACTTCATCTACCGTTGCCTGGATGCCCGGATGTACATACCCCTCGTGGCCTTGATGAGAACGACGCGCAGGCGGGTCATCGACGCAGTGCAGGGGTCCCGATCGTTTCGGAGATTTCGACACGATGAGGATCTCCACACCGCCGTCTGGTGATCGTTTGCCCGGCAGATACCTCTTATCCATCCATATGCTTAATGTGCCGGCTCATGGAGATCTCCTGCCATCCCTCTCTTCATGAAGGCAACACCCGCACGGGAGGATGCCATACTCTGGATCGCACGGCTTGCCTCCTGGCGGGTTTGACAGGGTCTACCTGATGAGATAGGAGAGGTCTCGCGAACGGATGAGAGGTGAGTGCATTGCCCCCAGAAACGGGGGACGTCACCACTTCTCAATCAGGGAGACGAGCATCTTGCGGACCTGGGAGGTCAACTCGCAGTCAGGGTTGATCTCAAGGGCCTTGTCGGCGCATGCAAGCGCGTGGCGGTACATGCCGAGGTGGTAGAGGACGCTGCACTTCATGCTCCATCCGGCAGAGTACCGCGGATCGAGCGAGAGCACCTGGTCGAAACACTCAAGCGCCTTTCGGTACTCTCCGAGTGCGTACAGGGCCCCCCCCTTCAGGCTCCAGACCCGGACATTCCCGGGGTCTTCACTGATGGCCCGGTCGTAGCAGGCAATGGCCTCCTCGTGCTGGTGCCGGAGGAAGTGAACATAACCAAGATCGATCCAGGCCGCCACAAAATGGGGATCGATCGAGAGCACTCGTTCGTAACAGGCAACCGCTTCGTCCAGCTGGCGCATTGCAACGAAGATCCCGCTCCGGTTATACCATGCGACGGCCGAGTCAGGGTTGAGCTCCACGGCCCGGTCATAGCAGGCAAGCGCCTCCTCAAACCTGTTGCGGCGTCGGTGCAACATCCCCCGTGAGACCCAGGCCGGAGCAAATTCCGGATCAATCTCAAGGGCTTTCTCCCAGCAGGCCAGAGCATCCTGATCCCGGCCGAGGAGATCAAGGAAGACGCCTTTGTTATTCCACATCTTCACGTTTGTCGGATCTTCTTCGAGCACTCTGTCAAAGCAACCTATAGCCTCAGTGAACCGTCCCTGCTGTGCGAGGGAGACGGCTTTTCTGCTCACCTCAGTATCTGTTTCGGGCCTCTCCCGGTCATCGGGATCGCATCTTCCAAAAAGTCTGTCTGTGATGCCCATTCCAGTGCTCCCCCCATAGCAACGCAACTGGTAGCAGGCATACAATATAACCGTTCCCCTTGATCGGGATGGCAAATGTTGTGGAAACGTGAACAACCCCCATCCGGACAGTCTCTTTGCGCTCCCTTCACTCAACGGACCCGGGGGTATTCTTACCCGGTATGGTGTCGGATCACCCGCTCCACTCGCCCGACGCCACCCTCGTGACGGAGTTCCGTATGCACCCGGGCATGGCAGATACCGCAGAGAGTGAGCAGGTTTTTCGGGTCATCGTTCGTGGGATCACGGTCGAGATGGTGGATGTGAAGGTCCCGCTCTCCGCCGCAGATAGCTCACCGTTGCCCGTCCCGCTCAAGAATCGCACGCCGGATCGCTTTCCAGCCAGGGAGGGCATACTTCTCCTGTGCACGGATATGGATCGAGAACCGTTCGCAGTACACGGAGCCTGCGCTCCGCACGGCGAACGGGCACTGATAGCAGAGCCGGCGAAAGCCGTTCCGGTCGGGGCAATCGTTGCAGGGTGGATCCAGAGAACGGTCGAATGCACCAAGATGCAGCTGGAGGTAGGTGCTCACGATCAAAAAGAAGGTTGGTTCCAGGACGGGATAAGGATGGGGTAACCCCAATCCCACAGATCACAGCGGCATCGGGACGGGAGTCTCGGGGCCCACAGACGTCCTGCTCTGGTGCAGGACAACACCAGCAGCGCTCCGGATCTCGATCTCAAGCGCCACGCCATCCATGGGTTCTTCACGCGGGACAACGATCGCGATGGGGTTGCCGCTGGAGATCCTCTCGTATCGCACGTTCTCCCGGGTCTCGATCATCGTGCCCCACGAGACGTCCCGCTCGATCGTATAGGTCACGCTGTAGGTTTCCGGTTCATCGGAGTTCGGGATGTATCGGAACTCCACACGGTCGTCGTAGCCGGAGGCCTCACCCCGGAACTCCGTTGCCGTCTTCCCCGCAGAAGACTGTCCTTCGCCGGTGCACCCGGCAGTGAAGAGCATCGTCACGAGGATCAGACATACGAGAAATATGCGTTTTACGGTCGAAGTCATTCCTCACCGTTTCCAGTCGGTTCCGTACCCGTTGGGCATCCGGTCCCGGCGCCCCGGGTGCGGTACGCACCAGTGAGAATGTATCTTCGGGATTTTTAAAATGAGTTCCGCAGGCATCTCCGCAAAGAGATGGCGGCAAGTCGTCACCCCTTCTTCTCCTCCTCCCGGTAAGGGATCGGGACGTAGGCGACCGACGGGCGGCGGGGCATCGCCTGGGGAAAGAGATCCATCAGGCGGTAAATCTCGGCGGGCATGCCGGAGATGACGGGAAGCCCGAGGTCCCGGGCCTCCTCGAAGGTGATCGGGTAGTCATGGGTCCACGTTCCCTCAACGAGCAGGCGTGCGAGGCGCTCTGCCCGATCAGTCTCCATGCGGTCCCGGAGCAGACTGACCACGAACTCCCTCATCTGGCTCTGGGCCTTTGCCGCGATATCGACCAGGATGAAGGTCTCATCCTCGATCTCCTCCGGAGGTTTCAGACGCGGAACCCGTAAGATCGACGCCGCCGGGTAGTCGCCGATCCGCGGATCGACCGGTCCGAGCACGGCGTTCTCATCCATCATCACCTCATCGGCCGCAAGACAGAGGAGAGTCCCGCCGGACATGGCGTAATGCGGGACGAAGACCGTCACCTTTCCTTTATGACGCCAAAGCGCCATTGCGATCTGCTCGGATGAGAGGACGAGACCTCCGGGGGTATGGACGATGAAGTCGATCGGCATCTCCGGTGGTGTGAGCCGGATCGCCCGCAGCACCTCTTCAGAGTCGTTGATGTCGATGTAGCGGTAGAACGGAATGCCCAGGAAGGCGACCCGCTCCTGCCGGTGGATGAGGGCGATGACCCTTGTTTGGCGTTCGGCCTCGATATCACGGATCGCCCGCAGGCGTCGTGCCCTGGTCACCTGCTGCTGGGCAAACGGCACCACGAAGAGGAGGATGATTGCAACCGCGAGGAGCACGGTCCAGATATCAGGCATTCTGGCAGCGTAATGCGCACTCAATATAAGAGGGTTCGCCCCAGTGACTCCGAGGCCTACCCCGGAAGGCGGCCAGGGTTATGCCGCGCTAAGGGGAGGAACTCGTCGATCGACGTCTGCCGGGTGCGTCCGCCCTCGAGGGTCGAGAGCCTGATCCCGATAAGCCGGACGGGCGTACCGTTGAGGAACGGAAGGAGCAGGGCTGATGCGATCCGTCGGATCGTCTCAGGGTCGCCGGTGAACCGCTCAAGCGTTCTCGACCGGGTATGTGTCTGGAAGTCGCGGTACCGGACCTTGACGGTGACGGTTCGGCACCGGAGACGCTCAGCCGCAAGGGTCTCGGCAACGTCGTCTGCAAGGGTCGCAAGCGTCTCGGACAGGAGAACGGGATCAGCGGTGTCCGTCTCAAACGTCGTCTCGCGGGAGACGGACCGGGACTCAACCCGACCCTGCACCTCGCGGTCATCGATCCCGCAGGCAAGACGGTGGAGGTGGATCCCGGGCCGTCCAAACCGGGCGATGAGATCCTGAACGTCCCTGCGTGCAAGATCGCCGATGGTCAGGATACCCATCCGCCGGAGTTCCTCACCGGTCTTCCTCCCGACACCGGGGATCTTCGTCACCGGCAGCGGGGCGAGAAACGACGTAACCTCATCGGGAGGGACAACCGTCAGTCCGTCGGGTTTTTGATGGTCAGAGGCGATCTTCGCCACGGCCTTGCCCGGGCCGATTCCGATCGAGCAGGTAAGCCCTGTCTCTTCCCGGATCTCGCGTTTAATTGCGGCGGCAAGTGCCTTTGCGGCCATGAAACTGCCAGCATCGCTGACGTCGAGGTAAGCCTCGTCGATGCTCACCTGCTCGATGCGCCAGGCATGCCGGGAGAGAACCGCCATGATCTCCTCTGAAACTCTGGTGTAGAAGAGGCGATCCACCGGAAGAAAGACACCGTGCGGGCAGAGGTCGTACGCCCGGGAGATGGGCATGCCGGAGTGGACGCCGTAGCGGCGGGCCTCATACGAGCAGGTGCTCACAACCCCCCGGCCCGCCCCGCCCTTCGGATCGGCGCCGACGATCACCGGTTTTCCAGCGAGGGACGGATTCCGGCGGACCTCCACAGAGGCGAAGAAACTGTCCATATCCACGTGCAGGATTATCCGGCCGCCGGTCGCCACGTCATGAACTCCTCCACACACCGGTCCTCTTGCGGAGATGTTTGAGATCCGGCGATATAAGGAGGTTTGGTGGCCGGGGCGAAAGTGAAGGGTCAAAAGGGGCTGCACGGGTGCTGGATGGAGCAGAGGGCGGCATTCTCCGATCATACCGGAAATGACCATGTGTAAGCCCGAAAACGGATTTCTACAGCAACAGGACACGTTAAACCCATGAAAATTACTTCCGTAGATGGGCCGTGTGGATATCGCTACGCACTGCCCCAGCCTACCTCATCGGTGAAGCTTGAACTGAGCGTTTCTGTAACCCAGACCTGGTGCAGACCCACCAACTGAACACCCCGCCGCCCCAATCCAAAGCCCCCGCGCGCCTCTTCGTGACCGGGACAGGTATCGCGGAGACGAGGGAGAGAAGAAGTGCGAAAGAATCACTGAAAATAAGCAGACTTCGTGATATGAATTTGTGGCCTCATAATACGTGGGCGAGTGGGAGCCACCCGCTCCACCTTCTCCATTTGATCGGCAGGAATGTTTGCGATCACGGAAATGAGGACGTGCAAATAAAAGGGTAATGGAGTTGGTTTACCTGGCCGGGATGATGAGCGAGCGCTCGCCGGCAGGCATGAACTCCCGAATTGCACCCTTCGCGAACTCGCGGCGGGGCTCGGAGAAGTCGAACTTCAGCGCCGGGTCGGCGAAGCAGACCTTCACGAGCGGACTGTAGCAGAACGCGTCGCCGCGGCCGTAGTGGGAACCGCCGACAATAGCGGCGTATTCGCCCTGGTGACCGACGTTCATCGCGTAGTTCGGGTAGTTCGGACCACGCAGTTCGCCCATCAGACCGCGGTCGGACTCCATGGAGAGCGAGTTTGCGGAACCGCACTGGTCCTGGAGGTCGTAGCCGAAGAAGCCGAGACGCGACCATCCGTCCTTGTGCAGGAGCATGGAGAGGTACCATCCGTTCAGACCGGCGTTGGAGTTTCCGGTT